>CERH01002459.1_pt1 | contig 21055 bp, 8 predicted proteins | sample 530991 | NCBI WGS metagenome assembly CERH01 (sample SAMEA2621191, study PRJEB7988) | marine metagenome | biome: marine biome (ENVO:00000447); feature: mesopelagic zone (ENVO:00000213); material: "saline water (ENVO:00002010), including plankton (ENVO:xxxxxxxx)" | depth 800 m | reverse complement strand
CTCAGATCAAGTAATCTGGTCTGAACAAAATAGATTACATATTGCTTATGACGGAATGACTCAAGCCGCTGGAGCTGGAACATCTAGTGTTCTAACTTTAGGAGCTGCTGCAGGTCAAGAAATGGTTATGAGTATTAATGATACAATCGTAGTTTTAGATCCAGCTACTGGATTAGAAGCTAAGTGTATTGTTATAGATGTTAACACTGGTGCTGGTCCTGGTCCTGGTGTAGGTAACGTAGTTGTTGAGTGTTTTGACCCAGTTGCTACTTTAACTGCTCAAGGATTTTCAGCTGCAGGTCTTAAAGCTTTTGTTTATGGTTCTGCATATACAAAAGGAACTACAATTGGTACGGGTGTTGGTAACTCAGCAGCTAGAACAAGCGTAGAGCCTAGCTTTACTCAATTTTCTAACTCACCAGTTATTATTAGAGATCAATACGTTGTAAACGGCTCTGATATGGCTCAAATCGGTTGGGTTGAAGTTGCGACTGAAGATGGTGCTTCTGGATATTTATGGTATCTAAAAGCTGAATCTGAAACAAGACTAAGATTCGAGGATTATTTAGAAATGGTGTGTGTTGAAGGTGAACTTAATGCAGGTATTGGTGGTGTTAATACACCAGCTCAATTACCAGGCACACAAGGTTTATTTGCTGCTATTGAAGATAGAGGTAACGTAGAAGTAGGATTTACTGCAGGTACTGGTATTGGAGATTTTGATGAAATACTTCAAAACTTAGATACTCAGGGAGCTATTGAAGAAAACATGCTTTTCTTACAAAGAGCTACTGCTTTAGATTTTGACGATATGTTAGGATCTATTTCTGCTGGTGGTCAAGGTGGTGTTGCTTTTGGTTTATTTGAAAACTCAGAAGAAATGGCACTTAACTTAGGATTCTCTGGTTTTAGAAGAGGTTCTTACGATTTTTACAAAACAGATTGGAAATATTTAAATGACGCTTCTACAAGAGGTGGTATTAATGGTATTAACTCAATCGAAGGTGTATTAATTCCAGCTGGAACTTCAACTGTTTATGACCAAATCTTAGGAACTAACATCAGAAGACCTTTCTTACATGTTCGTTATAGAGCTTCTCAAGCTGACGATAGAAGAATGAAGTCTTGGATTACTGGTTCTGCAGGTGGTGCATTTACTTCAACTCTTGATGCAATGGAGGTTAACTTCCTTTCAGAAAGATGTTTAGTAACACAAGCTGCTAATAACTTTGTATTATTCAAAGGTATCTAGTATTTTATAAGGTAAGGGCGCTTCGGCGCCCATATACCTTTAATTATTTAATTATATTATATTATGTCAAAAAAAGAAAAAAAAGTTGTTGAAGAAACAACACAAGTGGTTGAAAAACCAAAAAAAGAAACTCCAAAGGTTAAAAAACCTGAATGGGAAGTAAAAGATAGGGTTTATTATTTAAAAGGAAAGAAGCAACCTTTAACTTTAAGAATACCAGGTAAGCATACTAAAAAGCATGCGCTTTTATGGTTTGATGCTGAAAAGCAAAAACAAAGAGAAATAAGATATGCTACAAATATGGCTTCACCTTTTGCAGATGAGCAAGAAGGAGAAGTTACATTAGGTCATATACTTTTTAGAGATGGTGTGTTAAGTGTACCAGCAAAAGATATTGCTTTACAAAAACTATTAAGTTTATATCACCCTTTAAAAGATAAATTATATTATGAGTTTAAACCATCTGTTATAGCTGTTAATGAACTTGAAGAAATAGAATATGAAATAGATGCTTTAAATGCAGCTAGAAACATAGATATTGATCAAGCTGAAGCTATAATGAGAGTAGAATTAGGTTCTAAGGTATCTAGCATGAGTTCTAAAGAAATAAAAAGAGACTTAATGTTGTTTGCTAAGAAAAATCCAAAACTATTCATATCTTTAGCTAATGATGAAAATGTTATGTTAAGAAATTTAGCTATTAGAGCAGAAGAAAACGGTATAATTAGACTATCTCAAGACCAAAGAACATTTAAATGGGGTTCAAATGATAGAACATTAATGAATGTTCCTTTTGATGAAAACCCATACTCAGCTTTCGCGGCTTATTTAAAAACCGACGAAGGTGTAGAAGTTTTTAAATCTATAGAGAAAAAACTTAATTAACAAGTGATAATAATATAGAGGTGACATTGGTTGCCTCTATATTATAATAAAAATATTAAAATGGTAAATGTAAATACAGTATATACTACAGTCTTGTATCTATTAAATAAAGAACAAAGAGGTTATTTAACGCCAGCTGAGTTCAATAGCATTGGAGCGCAGGTGCAAGAAGAAATATTTAATTCCTATTTTCCAGACGGTAATCAAACTAATCGTCAAAATCAAAACAATACACAAAATGACACCGAGTTCTTCGATGTTTTCAATAATATTTCATATAAACTTTATCCTTTTCAAAAAGAGGTTCCATTTGCTCAAGGCGTCGGATCTACCAGTTTTGAATACATAGGCACTCCAGAACTTTATTTAATAGGTGATATAATTTCAACTTATAATGGTCAACCAAAATACGAATCAATAACAGAAATTGTAAGTAGAAGAGATTATAATAAAATAGTAAGATCTAAATTAACTGCTCCTACAAAAAATTATCCAATAGGTTATTTAGAAGAAAATGCTGTAGGGCTTACTGGTCCATCAGTATTTATAACTCCTGTTCCAGATAGTGTAAGCGCAAACTGCTTGCTTAAACCAATACCTCCTGATTGGAAGTTTTTTATAGGTGGAGCAGGTCAATATGTATATGATAATGTTTTATCTGTAAATTTTGAATTAGATACTTCTGAGCAAACAAATATTATTATAGGTATATTAAAATATGCTGGATTAGTTATAAATGATCCAACAATAATTCAAACAGCCGCGCAAGAAGCAATGCAGGTTGAACAAAATGAAAAAGCATAATGGCACAAATAACAGAAACAAACGCACAATATTATCAAGGCTCTCAAGCTTTTAGAGCACCTCAGGTCGTACAAACCACATTTGATACTGATTTAGTTTTTGGTGATAGTGATCCTTTAAGTGAAAATTATCAATTAAATAACTTTAAAGTATATTCTAGTGCAACTGGTTTACCGGGTACTTATGTTGAAGTGCAAGGACCAGGAGCTATTACTGGAGTAGAAAATAATATAATAACTTTTGGAGCACCTCCACCGGCTGGAACATTTATTGTTGTTCAACTTAAAAAATTAGATGGAGGTTTATACGGTCAAACAGAGCAAGAAAAAGCTTATGGTGAAACAGTTGAAGAAAATTACGGTGGTTATCAATATGTAAAATTAAATGATATAGTTGATAACTTTATGGTTGGTTATGTAGGAGATGGTAAAATTATACAGACATGTAAAAAATCTGATGTTGTTTTCTTTGCTAAAAGAAGTTTACAAGAATTTAGTTATGATACATTAAAGAGTATTAAATCTAGCGAATTAACAATTCCTTCTACATTATCTTTAGTCATACCACAAGATTACGTAAATTATGTTTCATTAGCTTGGATAGATCAATTAGGTGTAAGACATCCTTTATATCCTAACAACAATTTAACAACTGATCCGTATTATACAAACATACAAGATTCAAGCGGTGTTCCAACTCAAGACAGTTTAGGCGCAAACCTAGAAGGTAGTTCGCTAACAGAAGAAAGATGGAAAAATGCAAATGATAGATTATTAAACGCCTCATGGTATGCTAATTTTGAATTCTTTGGTTATGCTAATCCAGATTTATGGAGTTTAAATGGACCATGGAATTGGGGTAGATTATATGGAATTAATCCTACAACATCTAATTTTAATGGTTGGTTTGGTATAGACGAAAGAAACAATAAATTTACTTTTTCAAGTAATTTAGTAGGAAAGTTAATTGTATTAGAATATATTTCTGATGGTTTAGCTTATGACCTAGACACTAAAGTTCCAAAGCTTGCAGAAGAAGCTATGTATAAAAGTATATTATATAATATAGTTTCTACTAGAGCTGGTCAACAAGAGCATATTGTTCAAAGATATAAAAAAGACAGATATGCAGCTTTAAGAAATGCTAAAATAAGATTATCTAATATTAAATTAGAAGAATTTACACAAGTAATGCGTGGTAAATCTAAATGGATAAAACATTAAAATTTAATGGCAAAAATAAGTAACACTTTCATTAAAGGTAGAATGAATAAAGATCTTGATGATCGATTAATACCTCAAGGTGAATATAGAAACGCGGTAAATACTCAGGTTAGTAAATCTGAAGGTCAAAACGTTGGTGCGCTAGAAAATTCTATAGGAAACACTCTTATAGCAGATTTTAGTAATATAATAGGTGTTGATTTAGTTTCTATTGGTGTTTATAGTGACGAAATAAATAATAGAGTTTTTATTTTTTTGACAGATAATTTTGATACTCCTTACGATCCTTCAAAAACAAATGCTATAGTGTGTTATAATGCTGGAACGGGAGCTACTGATATATTGGTTTCAGAAAAACCTGGTAAAGCTTTTTTAAATTTTTATGTTGGCAATCCAATAACAGGTGTTAATTTAATAGAAAATTTATTATTCTTTACTGATAATAGAAATCAACCTAGGGTTATTAATGTTGAAACTGCTTTAAATGATCCTAATTATTACAACAGTGAAGATTTAATTTCTGTAGCTAAGTACTACCCATATCAAGCTATAGAGCTTTATAGACAGTCTTCAGACTTAACACCAACATTACCAGATGATTTATATGAAACAACTATGTATGATGTAACTAGTTTATCATATCCAGATGGTGGTAGTGGAAAAGTTCTAGGACCTTTCGGCGCTCCAACAAACACGCTATTACTAGATAAAGGAACAATACAAGGCACTATAAAAGCAAACATGAATGTAGCAACTATAGATACTAACGGTTTTTTAGAAGATCAAGGTGTTACTGTAACAGGTGTTGATTATGCTTTTTCAGGCACACAAGCAGAAATTAATTTAAGTGGTAATGTTTCTGCCTCTGGAAATGATGTAGTTTTTGCTTTTCAATTTAATCCTTATTTTGATGAAAAATACAATGGAGATAAGGATTTTTTAACTAAAAAGTTTTCAAGATTTTCTTATAGATTTAAGTTTATTGATAATGAGTATTCTATTTTTGCGCCATTTACTCAGGAATGTTTTATTCCAAAACAAGATGGATACTTTATGTATGATGTAGAAAATCCTGATGATAGTGATCCTAGTCCATCAGCTATACCCATAGAATTAACTAGTGAAGAAGATACGTATAGAACAACCACTGTTGAGTTTATGGAAAATAAAGTTGATAAAATAATATTAAGAATACCTCTTCCGGTTAAGGCTAATTCTTTAGCTTCTAATTTTGGTATTTCAGAAATAGATATTTTATATAAAGAATCTGATTCACTAGCTGTTAACTTAATAGATTCTATTTCTATAGATGAAGTTGTAGCACAAAGTGGTGCTACTGGTGAAGTTGATGTAGCAGGTGCAGCCACTACTCAATTTCAACTTACAAATATTAATGGTTCACCTAGAATAGGTAGTTTGGTTTCAGATGATTTAGGTCAAATAACAAATTTTCCAACTCTTGTAAGTATAAGTTCTGTGGGGATAATAACTCTTTCTAGTGATCAAACGTTAGCTGCTGGAACTATATTAACTTTTGGTAATGAAAATGTTTATGAATATGAGTATCAAGCTAAAAAACCATACAAAGTATTACCAGAATCAGATCTTTTAAGAACATATGATAAAATACCAGTTAAAGCTTTGTCTCAAGAAGTTATTGGAAATAGAGTTGTATATGGTAATTATCAAGACAAACACACTCCTCCAAGTGGTTTAAATTATAATTTAGGTGTAGATCAAAAATCTGATTTTAGCTTAGGCGCTGGTACAGCAGAGGTTGACGCAGCTGGATATGGAATTGGTGATACAACAATACCTTTTAACGTTGCTACAGTACAAGGTGTTATAAACACTGGATCTATAGTTTCAGGACCTGGTATTCCAAGTGGTACCTTAGTAACTAGTGTTGATCCTTTAGGCTCTATAGATATAGATACTCCAACAACTGGCGCTGGTGTAGCAGGAGATGTACTTAATTTTCAAACCGCTGGTAGTACCCAAGATACAACCAGCATAATAGAATATCCTAATCATACTTTAAAACAAAATAGAAATTATCAGGTAGGTGTTGTTCTTTCGGACATTTATGGTAGACAATCTACTGTAATTTTATCTAATCAAAAAGGTTCAACAAAATTTAATAATAAATTATTTAAAGGGTCTACTATATACACTGATTATTTAGATATAAGTGTTGATCAATTAACATGGCCTGGTAATGCATTAAAAATATTATTTAACGAAACAATAAGTCCTGCAGCGCCAAACCCTTCTACGCTTTGGCCAGGTTTATATAATGGAGACGAAACCAGTTTAGATTATAATCCTTTAGGTTGGTATAGTTATAAAATAGTTGTAAAACAAACAGAACAAGAATATTATAATGTTTATCTACCAGGAGTAATGGCTTCTTATCCGGATGCTATAATAGAAGATTCTCCTATTGCTGGTGCGGCAGTTTCATTTGACTATAAAGAATTAAATAAAACATCTCATACACCTCTTTATAATGATAATATAAATAAAGTTCCTAGAGATTTAACAGAAGTAGGCCCAGAGCAAAGACAATTTAGAAGTAGTGTTGTTTTAAATGGAAGAGTCCAAAACTTAAACAGCGTTAATCCAGCAGAAAATAATTCACAGTTTTATCCTGGAGCTTTTCCAAACATTGTTTCTACAATAGCAACAGATAATGATTTGTTTGATGGTAGTAAAGACGAGTTTTTTGAACCTAATCCAGAGTTTTATAATATTGAATCAGATCCTTTAATAGCTAGAATAAATACGCCTTCTGGTATATTTGGTCAACCTCCAGCTGTTTTAGCTGCTAGAAGCTTAGGTGCGCAAGCGGGTGGAGATACACTAACAATACAAAACAGTACTATAACTTTAGTAGCGCTAAACGGGCAACCATGTGCAAACGCTCCTCAAAATTGTTTAAAAGTTGGTCAAAGAGTTGAAGGACCAGGTATACAACCAAATACTTTTATTACTAAATTAACTCCTAATGGTGGTCCTACTCCAGGATACGACATAGAATTATCAATAGATAAATCGCCAATAGGAAACGGTGAAGTTTATCAATTTTCACCTGTAATAAATACGGTTCCTAGTGGTACGCTTCCTCCAGCTGGAGTATATTACTATGCTTCTCCTCAATTAGCAGTAATGGAAACAGATCCTGTTGATTCTAATTTAGATATATATTGGGAAACAACTACTTCTGGTTTAATATCAGAGTTAAATCAAGCTATAATAGATGATACTGCTTCTTCTGTTGACTTTGATTCATTTAATACTAGTGCTTTTTCTGAAGCTTTAACACCTGGTTCTAATATTTTATCTGCAAATTTTGAACTTGTCGATCAATTTGGTAATTCTATAGGTTATGTAGCGCAAGCACCTCCTCAACTACAACTTATTAGTGTTGAAGATTTAGCAGGTAATAGCATACCAATTGGTTCAACTGGAGTTTTTGAATTATTAGAAACTCCTGCTGCTAGTGGTTTTTATAATATTAGATTTAATGGTATAAGCACTTCAAATCCAACGATTTTTGATTCATTATATTTTAGAGCCGATACAAACTTAATAAATTATACTTTTGAATTTTTAGCAACAATAAATGGAGTTGGAACAACTATTGTTCAATCACCTGTGTCTTTACAAAATGAAACACCTTATAATCCAGGCTCTAGACCATGTCCAGGCACTGTTAATTGGCAAGGTGGAGATCCTACAAATCCAATACCAGGCACTGATGTTGGAGCACTAAATGGTTCTTCTGGTGTTGTAACAGGTCAAGCTTTACTAGAGTTAACAGTTTCTCATGAAGTTACAAAACAGTCTGATGGTTCCGATGTTACGGGTAGTTTTATTGTAAATGTAAACACTTCTTTAAATGAGGTGTTAGCGACGCTTTCATTTGCTGGAGGTGGTACAGCAACAGTACCTGATGGAGATTATGATGTAACTATAAGTTTTACAGATCCTGGACCAGCAGAGTATCAGTGTTCTTATGTATTAAGCATTGATAATAGTGTGTGTAGAAAATATACTTTTAACATACCAGCTACAGGAGCTACTGTTAATTTTACAGGATGCGGTGGTGGACCACAAATAAATCAATATTTTGCTGGTGATCCAGGCGTTCCTGGACCAGCTTTTGTGTGTTCTGAAACACTACCTACATCGGCTCAAATAGCAACATTTACTGATTCTGGTAATTGTGGAGGACCTTAATTGTTAATAATTTAAAAAACAAGTAATAATAATAATAATATGCCGGCTTTATTAGAAGTAAAATATTTTAACTCTTTTGTTCTTAAAAAGACTATGGACAATGATCCAAAACCTGTTTGGAGTGGTTCTTATGGTATACCCGCTGTTAAAGGTGGTTATCCTGCTAATAACCCTACAACAGATGATAATCAATGGGCTATTGAAGAATCCAGAATAAACGGTGGGTATAATAATACTTCTGTTTCTTTTGGAGCAAAAGCTTATTTGGTTGAAGAAGAACCAGCTGGTGCTAGAAGAGGAAATAGTTTAATTTATTCTGGTATCTATAATTCAAGAACTGGAATTAATAATACTAATGTTTTTTCAGTAGGAGAAGCTATAACTAAATCACTTGATCCGGCTAAAGGAAGTGTTCAAAAGCTTTATGCAGAAGATACTAATTTAACAATTTTTCAAGAATTAAAAATAAATACAGCCTTAATAGATAAAGACGCTATATATTCTGCTGAAGGCTCTGGAACACCTATTACTCAGCAAAATTTAGTAATAGGTCAAATAGTACCGATTTATGGCGAATATGGTATAAGCAAAGATCCTACAAGTTTTGCGGTGTATGGTGGTTATAAATATTTTACAGATAAAAACAATAATGTAGTATTGCAATTAGCTGGTAATAATTTAAAAGAAATATCAGCAGCCAACATGATAGATTATTTTAGAGACACTTTAGGTGAATCTATAAATGTTGGTGGAGTTGAAGGAAGTATATTGGGTGGTTGGGATATACATAACAAGCAATATGTTCTTAGTTTAAAAAAGAATTTAATTCTTTATCCTAAAAATAACGATTATCAAACTTTAAGTTGGGACGAATCTATACAAGGTTGGACTAGTTTTTATACTTACAACCCTGATAATTTATTTAGTTTAAGAAATAATTTTTACACTGTTAAAGATGGAGCTATATGGCAACACTATAAAGGAATAAGAGCTAATTATTATAATCAACAAGGTGATTCTTCTATAACTTTTGTTTTTAATCCAAATCCTCAAATATCAAAAACATTTAAAACTGTGGAATATGAAGGAGATAATGGATGGGAGGTTGAAAGTTTTGTGTCCGGTTTAACAGGTGTAGACTCAAGAAACCCTGGTTGGGACAGTACTTTTGATCAAACACAAAGCGTATTAAGTTATTATGGTGGTCAATATGATTCAAATAATATATCTTATGGTCAACCTGGTTTTGGTACTTTACCTTTTTACCACGCTGGTTTTGATAGAAAAGAAAATAAATATGTAGCTAATTTAATAAATAGTTCTCCAGGAACACCATTTAATGTACCGGGAGAAGTAATATTTGGACAAGCTATTTCAGGAATAAAAGGTTATTTTGCCACTGTAAAAATTAAAACTGACACAATTACAGATGTAGGCGGAGAAAAAGAATTATTTGCTGTAGGAACTAATTATGAAGCAAACAATGGATATTAATAATAAAAATTTAAAAGTATGGCAGATCCAGCAACACTTATAATAGGCGGCGCTTTACAAATAGGCAGCGGTATATTTGCAAGTAGAGCGGCTAAAAAACAAGCTAGACAATTTAAAGCTGAAGCTAGAAGATTACAAGGAAAATTAGATAGATTAGAGGCTAATAGGCAAGAAATAATAAATCCTTATGAAGATGTAAGAGATCTTAGTGGTATGCTTTCTAATCCATTTGCAAACTTGTCTGTTGCTACTCAAGCTGCTGAAATGCAGGCCGAGCAAACAGATATAGCTCTTGCTAATACTTTAGATACTATTAGAGCAACTGGTGCAGGTGCTGGTAGCGCTACTGCATTGGCTCAAGCTGCGTTGCAAGCTAAGCAAGGTGTTGCAGCTAGTATTGAATCACAAGAAGCTGCTAATGAAAAAGCTAGGGCTCAAGGAGAAGCTAGTCTTCAACAACAACAATTGTCTGAAGCTCAAAGAGTGCAGCAAGCGCAAGCTCAGGGTAATATATTTGAGTTCCAAGCAAGAGAAACAAGAGAAATGCAACAGTTAGATAGATTAACAAATCAAATAGGCGCATTAAGAGGAGCTGCTGCTCAAGCTAACGCAGATTCTACAGCGGCTATTACAGGTGCAATTGGAAACTTAGCAGGTATGGCTAGTAATTTTGCTAGTGGTCAATAAAATTTAAAATGATGGATAAAAATATAAGAGTTAATTTATTAATAAAACAATTTAACGAAAGCAACGTTTTAGCTCACAATAGCAATTACGTAGCCTCAGATCCAGATTATAATTTTAAAATATTAGATAATGCTTATGCTCATACTGGTAAAATGTATGCTAAAGTTAAAATGGCTATTGAAGCTAATAAATGTAATGACCCACTTTGTATTAAAGAAATTGAAATATTAAAAATACTAGAAAACGCGCCTCAAGAATCAATAGATTTTTTATCTAGTGTGGCAGAGCAATTTGCAATAACAGAGTCAACTTATTATGATGTAAATCAAAATTATAAATATTCTGTTTGTAATTCAATATTTTTAGGTAAACCTGGTTTTTCTATGTCTGATGGTTATAATATTAATTTACAGATACAGGAAACAGGTGCTCAAGTAATAACTTTTTCAGGTGGTTTATTAGAAGAGCCACTAATTATAAACAGCGTTGTGTTACAGTCTCTTTTAGATCAAGGTGTTGGTATAGTTGCTAATACTCCTGATATTAATGGGGACATGCTTAGACTTATTAGTGAAGTTGGTGTATTAGCGGGTAAGTCAACAAACCCGGAAACAGGTGAATTATTACCAACAGCTAAAATAGCAGATGAGTTTGTTTTAAAAAATTCCGATGGTAGTTATAATTATGAAATTATAGATATAGGCATGGGCAAAGGTAGAAATATACTTAAATTTGATTTAGATAAAATAGAAAGAAAAATAACTCCTTTTATAGAAGCTGAAGTTGCTGGCCTGCTTTCTATAGAACAAGAGGTTGTAGCTGCTTGGAACGTGTTTATATCTAAGGGTTCTAGTATAACTGAAGATAGTGAAATGGCGCAAAATGCTAACGCAGGTTCTTCATCATGGTCTTATGAAAAAGACTTACCTTTAAAACAAGATAAAAAAGAATTATTTATGAAAAAATATAAAGAATATTTTATGAATAATTATTTAAAACAATTTACTACAAATCAAATACCAACCGTTAAAGCTGATGCTGCTGTTTTTGATCTTGAAGAAGCTAAATCAGCAAAGGCACAAAAGTTTATAGACGATAATAATTTAGCATAACATGGCGGACAACTTATTAGACTATATAAGTTCTTTATATGATGAGGGATTGAATGATGAACAAATTTTTCGATTAGCTCAAATATGGAAGAAAGAAAATCCTCAACCAGAAGTTGAAGAAGTTGAAGAAGTTGTAACAACTGGTGAAGCAAGTTCTAATTATTTTACAAGTATTGATTATAGTAAATTTAATTTAGGCACTTCATTTAATAATAATTCATTTTCTTATAGTATAGGAGACATACAAAATACATTAGATTCTTATGATAAAAAAACATTAGAACAACCAGAAGTTGAATTAGAAGAAGTAGAAATTGTAGGTAACAATCCTTATGACCCTGTTGCAATGGGTGAACATCTTGGTCTTGATGTTTGGACAAATATAAATGATAAATATGATACAAGTGGTCTTAAAAAATTAGGTGAGTGGGCTAAAGCTAATAATACTTATACTCAAGATTTAGGAGGTCCAAATGAAAATACTTATGATTTAAATGAGCCTATTGTTTTAGGTGGTAATGAAGTAGCTATTGATGATTATTTAAATGACCAACTTAAACAACCAGCGCATTGGGCTATGGGTGAAGATAGAAACAACCAGACAACTTGGATGTTTACAAATGACACTGAAGCACAAAGAAAAATAAAAGATAAATATTTTGCTGGATTAGAAGAAGGTGAAAGTGCTTATTTCCAAGATATTTATAAAGGTATTGCGCCTGTAAATCTACCAGATCTTCAAGGTAGACGTGTTTTTAATGGCATGAAAGAAGTTAAAGATAAATGGAACTGGGAATATGATCAAATATTTAATTGGGGCGAAAGATATTTAGATGAAGATGAATTAGAGTTTAAAAAACTTAATGATCTTTATAATTCTATGAGCGACGATAATGATGAAAAAGAAGCGTTGGGTCAAAAAATTGAACAACTAGCCGAAGAAAGAAATTATGGTACTAAACTATATGACACTACTACAGGTGAAGTTATAGGTATAGATAAAGCTACAACTAAAGATTTAGTTAATTATGAAAAATCAGAAGAACTAGCTATAACAACTGAATACGAAGATCTTCAAGAAGGATTAGAAACACAGTATTACAAACTTTTAACGTTATCTAAAGATGTTAGAGAATTAAATAATGCTTTTGGTAAAGGTAGAACAGGATTTACAGGTATGGATAGTGTTTCTAGTATACCTGGTGTTGTTCCTGGTGTAATTAGAGATGAAGAAGGTAATATAACAGGATACACCGAAGAGTTTTATGAAAGTCAAAGTGGTATTTATTCACCAGATCAAACTCAAATGCTTCTTGAAAGCCACCCTGATTGGAATACAGGTGATATTGATTTTACTTATCCAATTGGTAATTTAAGATCTCAAAACGGTTTATTACCTAAAGGACTTATAGAAAAAATTACTGAATTTATAAATACAGGTGAAATACCAGCTGGTTTAAAAGAAATACCATCTTCACATCCGCTAGCGTCTGCTTATAATGAAGCTCTAAATGGTTATGTTGTTTTTAATCAAGCAATGCAATTAAATAGAAATCCTATATTCATGAAAAGTTCTATTGAAGCGGCAGAGGTTGTTGATGAAGCTATGAATATGTTTGGTGACAATATAGTTACTACAAATGAAAGAAAAAATTTATTTGCTGACGCTTTAAATGATATAGGTTTTGATATAAGTCCAGAAGAAATAACAGATCAATTAGATCAAAATTTTGGAAATAAAATAAATAGAGGTTTAGTTGTTTTTGGAGGATTTTTAGCTCAATTAGGTTTAACGAGAAAAGTGTCACCTGTTAGTGGACAAAGAGCTACAAAGCTGTTTCAAGAAATAGGCGCAAGATCTGGCGTTTATGCTACCAGTCCTTGGGCTAAAACAGCTATAGATTTAACAGCTAAGTCTATAGGTGAAGCCGCTGACTTTGCCATGACAACAAAACTATATGGTGAAGACGGTGAAAGCGAGTTAGATTCTGCTTTATTTGGTGCTTCTATGCCTTTTGGTCAAGCTATATTTAAAGGCTTTTCAACATATCTTAATACTAGATATGTAGCTGGTTATACACCTATAATGCAGCGTTTAATGAAAGACCCTACACTTAGCAAAGTTGTTACAAGAACTGGTGAGGCTCAAGCAGGTGCATTTGCATATCAAACAGGTAGCGCGTTTAGCTCTTTTGTTTTAGATACAGGTAATTATTTAGAAAGTCTAGAAGCAGAGGGTTCTAACTTATTTGAAAAGCATGTAGAGGAAACTATCAAAATGATGGTAATGGGTAGAGTTGGTAAAGGCGTTAAAGGTATGGAAAATATATCTTACTCTTTTCAAAACAGCTTTATTAGATTAAGTAACAAAGGTAGGTTGACAAAAGACTCAAGAGATGCAGCAAAAGAATTAGGTATAGACAATAATATTATAAAAGATCCTAAAGCAGATTCTTATGAAAAAGTTATTAATGCTCAAGCAAAAGCTTTAGAAGAATTAAAAAAGAAAAAAGAAAGCATGTCTTCGACGGAATATGAAGCTGCTTTTAATAAAATATTAAACAATAGTCAAAAGCTAAAAAATCAATTAGCTCTTAACGAAGTGTCAGATATTATAAAAGAAAATAGAAAAAAGCCGGATGGTAAATTAATAACGGATGATCAACTATTTATAATATCAAACAAAATAAAAGCTGGTTCAAAATTAACTGAAACAGAATCAGATATACTAGGTCAACCAGGAACTCCAACCAGATTAATAGCCGAAAGATTAGGTATAGAGCCTGGAACACCAGCTTATAATACATTAAAAAATTATTTATTACGCAACAGATACATACAACACCAGCTAAACGGCGGCGGTGCTTTTTATATGGAAAATGGAGTTGGTTTTACAGCTCAAGGTGAATTTTACACTTCAAATCCTAAAACAAGAAAAGAAGCTTATGACTTTTTGATGAAAAAAGAAGAGCTTGATGATCGATTAAGAACATTAGAAAATAGATTAAAAAGCGAAGGTCTTAGTGAAAGTGAAAAAATAAATATAAAAAGTGATGCAGATGCTTTAAAATTAGAAATATTTAAATATTCTAAAGGCGGAACAATTTATGATGCTTTACAAAGTAAAATTAAAAAAGAAAACTTAGAAGTATTAACAGAAGAGTTAGCCATGGAATATGATTTACCTGGTGGAAAAACAACTACTAAGCCTTCAAAACAAGAGTTTCAAGATAGTTTTAATAAATGGGTTGAAGCTGGTGAAATTAAAGCTCAAAATGTTAAAGAAGAAATAGCAGTTATAAACCCAAAAACAGGTGAAGCTTTTATAAACTTAGAAGTTGCTAGTAAGATTAAAGATTTTACCAGCAAAAACCATGAAGATGTTCATAAGTTTTTATTATATTCTTTAAAAGATAATAATAACAAAGTAACTGAAGAGGGTATTAAGCTTATAGACGATACTTTGGCTCAATTATCAGATAATCAAAGAGCTGTTTTAGATGCAGAGGTTAGCTCTAGATATGATACTAAAAGACCACAAAACGAGTGGTATGAAGAAAATCTATCTGTTTTATCAGAGTTAATAAAAAGTAAAAGAATAACCTTTACAGAAGAGCTTGGTGAAAAATTAAAAGGTTTTGTACCTTTCTTAAAACAAAAAGGCTTAGAAAACGTTGATCCAGAAAATGTCACTGGTAAGCAAATGTTTGATATGATTAAAGGTTTTGCTCAAGGTAAAGAAAATGCGGCTATACAAGTTGAGCAGTTTGCTAGAGATGCTGCTAAAGCAAAAGGTGAAGAAGTTAGTACTGTTCCTGTAGAAACAACAAGATCTGCTAAGAAAAATGCTAATGAATTAATATTGGAGTTTAAAGAGAATAATCCTACTATAAACAGTCAAACTAATATACCTAAAAATTTATTAGATCAAATGTTTACTATGTCTGCTGATGCTCTTAAATTTAATGTTGGTAAAGGTACTAAAACTCAAGAAGAGTTTGAAAGTTTTGTTCAACAGTATTTTACAGGTATATTAAGAAGATTTAATCCAGATAGAGGTATTAAGTTTAGTGATTTCTTTTACGCAAACATAAAACCTAAAGCTCAAAAGTTTTATGAAACACTAGAAAAAGAAACAATTACTGACAGTGCTGATCAAAGAAAAGAACAAGGTAAAGAAGTTGTAGAAACTGAAGAAATGGTGTTAACAGAAGAAAGACCTACTGATACTGAAGGACTTGCGAAAACACCTACATCAACAACAATATATAAACCTGAAGCTTTAGGTACTTTAGGTATTGCTCAAGAAGTAATAGATCAGAAAAGAGGCGAAGGTAAATCTGACAACGAAATAATAAATGAACATATAACAGAGGTAATTGAAAGAAATTTTGAAGGCGTAGATATAAGCAAGTTTAAAGACGCAAAAGTTCCTAAAGAAATAGCAGAGCTTTACGCGAATATGTTTGGTATTGAAACAGTTACGGGTCTTACAGAAAAGGCGAGAAACTTCCCTAAAAAAGATGAAAACGCTTTAATTAGACTTAGACAATTTTTGATTGATAATTCAGCTTCTGATTTTGCTAGACTACCTAAAACAATAGACATGCTTGGAAGAGGTACTGGTGTTTATCAAAACAAGCTTGGCAAAGCAATGTATGATGCTGAAGGTAATCTTGTAGGTACATTAAAAGATTATAGAGATATATTACAGGGTAAAAACGTTACAGTAAACGGTATAGAGTTTAACGCTGTAGGCAAAGATGGTAAACGTAAACCTATATATAGAGGTGATTTACAAGCTAGTATAAAGTTTGCTACTGATATGCACATGCGTAATAATATACTTGAAAGAACTAGTACGCAAGGTGAAAGACTTCAAATGGGCGGTAGATTTAGCAAACCAAAAGAAGAAACGGTAACCGCAGAAGAAATTATAGAAGCACCATATGGATCTTTAGCTGCTAGCAAAAAAACATTTGAAACTACTTTTAATGAATATTTATCTGAAAAAGGATTACCACCATTACCAACTGATTCTAAAGAAAGAGTTAAAATGTATAGAGATCTTACATTAAACCAATTAGCAGATAAGTTTGGTCCTTTAACTAATCAAATAGTAAAATGGTTAGGAACTGGAGGTATAAGAGTTCCAACTAGAGCTAGTGGTACAGGTGGAAAAATGGTAGGTGTTAGCCGTCAACTTCAAGATGTTGTAAATAAATATGGGCTTTATAAAAACGAAAATGATCCAGAATCTGGGTACACAAAAGAAGTTGAAGATTATATAAAAGCTAATAAAGAAGGAAGTATATTAGAACTTGAAATATTAAACACTGAGCTAAATAAAGAAATAGCTGATAGAGAAATACAAATAGATCCTGAACAATCTAGAAAAATGGAACTTGCTTTAAAAACTCAAACACTAGGTAAATTAGAGCAAAATAAAAAAGAATATGAAGATATTCAAGAGGGTAAAGAGTTAATATTTGATAAGTTTAGAGAAATATATAAAGAAAATCCTGATAAATTTGGAGCTTTAATTAGCATGATTTATACTGGTAATGCCACGAATCATCCGTTTAGAGGTTTTGCTACTGTATTAGGTTCAGAAAAAGGCGTTGGACCTGGTGTTAAAGGTAGAGAAGAACATGTTTTTCAGTATGGTAACTTTGCTGATGGTTTTGCTAGAGCTATAAGTGGTAGCGATAAAGTTTATGAAGGTTTTAAAGAGTGGGCAAAAGATAATTATTTTCAAATAAAAGTTAGCAAAGAAACAAAAGATATAATAGATCAAGGTACTATAACTGTTAATAGATATACCGGTGAAACAATTGAAGGATATGGCCCAGCTGATGGTCTGCATCCTAAGTTTAAAGAAGCATGGGAAGAGGCTTTAAAAACAGGTGATTTTAGCAAAGTGCCAGATCCAAGATATAGATATTATAATGAGTATCTTACTGCTAATCCTAATAAAATAGGTAGAGAATATAAAGGTGAAGATGGAAAATGGACATATAAAACTGATGCTGAAGATTATAATGTAGTTGTAAAGCCAAAATTTTCAGATAATCCTATTGTAATTAGTGAACAAGGTAGATTAATACAAAGAGTTATTGAGTCTGAAGCTGGTATATTAGATGTAGACAGTCCGTTATTTTTAACTAGGAAAACAGCTAAAGAACAAATGGATACCTTTATGTTGTTAGAGCCTAGTGTTGAAGCTAATTTAAGTAAATCTAAAAAACAATATGTTGGAGGTAAATCTCCTAATTTAGATACTGTTGAAGGTTTAATGTATCATTTAGCTCAAACAGATGCCGCCGCTAGAAATGGTAGAAAACTAAATCAACCTAAAAAATCTTTAACAGCTTTTGATGCAGACGAAACATTAGTTGTTACAAAAAGTAAAGTAAAAGTTGAAATGCCTGATGGTACAAAATTTGAATTAAATCCAAATGAGTTTGGTGCTCAAGCTAAACAATTAGAGTCAGAAGGAGCTAAATTTAATTTTGATGAATTTATGTCTATAAAAGGTGGAGTAGAAGGACCTGCTTTTAAAAGATACCTAGAGCAATACAAACAGCATGGAGGCGAAAACATGTTTGTATTAAGCGCAAGGCCAAAAGAATTTGCAGCTCCAATGCAGGCGTGGTTGAAATCAAAAGGTATAGATATACCAGTAGAAAATATTATAGGATTAGGAAATGGTACACCCGCAGCAAAAGCAAATTGGTTTATTAATAAAGGCGCGGAAGGTTATAATGATTTTCTATTTGCAGATGATATACTGCCAAATGTTAAAGCTGTACAAGGCGTTATAGATGTATTGCAAATTGATGGACCAGTTCAAGCAAGATTAAGTTCTAAACCTAAAGAGTTTAATGATATATTTAATCAAAACTTAGAACTTAGAACAACTGAGCTTGGTAATAAAGTTGGAGCTGATTGGCAAATATCTGAAGCTAGAGCTCAAACAATGGGTAAGCGTAAAAATCAAAACATGTTTACTAATTTCTTTATGGGTTACTCAGCAGAAGATTTTAATGGTTTATTATATGCAACCTTGCCAAAAGGTAAAGCAGGTGACAACATGATGCAGTTTTATCAAGAAAATTTAATTGATCCATTTAACATGGCTGAAAGAAAAATTGAATCTGCTAAAATAGCCGCTTCTAGTGATTTTAAAGAGCTTAAAAAGAAATTGACTAAACTACCTAAATCAATGAATGAAGAAACTGGTATTGGTGGTTTTAGTTTTGGTGATGCTGCTAGAGTTGCCATATGGACAGAACAAGGTATGGAAATACCTGGCCTTTCTAAAAGAGATGCAAAAGCATTAAATAAATTTGTACAAGAAAATGCAGATCTTAATATTTTTGTTCAAGAAGTAATGAAGATACAAAAAGGTAAACAATACCCTAAACCAGATAAAAATTGGATAGCTGGTACTATGACTACAGATGTAATGGGCGAGATAAATAAAGTAAATAGAGCTGAGTATTTACAGGAATGGCAAGAAAATGTTGATATTATATTTTCCGATGCTAATAAAAGAAAGCTTAGATATGCTTTTGGAGATAAATATGTTGAAGCATTAGATGATATGCTTAGACGTATGAAAAGCGGAAACAATAGACCTATTGGTGGATCAAGAACTGTTAACAATATGCTTGATTGGGTTAATGGTTCTGTTGGTGCTACAATGTTCTTAAATACTAGATCTGCTGCGCTACAAACAATATCTGCGGTAAATTACTTAAATTGGGGTGATAATAATCTATATAACGCTGGTAAAGCTTTTGCAAATCAAAAACAATATTGGAAAGATTTTACAACATTATTTAATTCAGATTATCTTGTTAATAGAAGAGAAGGTCTTCAAATTAATGTAAGTGAATCAGAAATAGCAGATGTTGCAAAAGAAGGTGGAGCAAAAGGAGCTGTAGCTTATTTACTTAATAAAGGTTTTATTTTAACTAGAGGTGCTGATAGTTTTGCAATTGCTAGTGGTGGTGCTACTTTTTATAGAAATAGAATAAACACTTATGAAAAACAAGGTTTAAGCACAGAAGAAGCTACACGTAAAGCTTTTGATGATTTTAGAAAAATTTCAGAAGAAAACCAACAGTCTAGTAGTCCTATGAGAATTAGTCAACAACAAGCTAGTGGCGCTGGTAGATTAATTTTAGCTTTTAAAAACACGCCTATGCAATATGCTCGTATAATAAAAAGATCTACTCAAGATTTAGTAGCGGGTAGAGGTGACTGGAAAACTAATGTGTCTAAAATAGTGTATTACGGTGCTGCTCAAAATTTATTATTTAATGGTTTACAAAATGCGGTTTGGGCTGAAGCATTCGATGAAGATGGCGATGGAACAGATAGAGGAGCTAGAACAGCTAATGGTATGGTTGATTCTTTACTTGGAGGTTTAGGTTATCAAGGATCTATAGCTGTTGCTCTTAAAAATTCTTTAATAACAATAGCAGAAGAAAACGGTAAAGATTCTCCAGAATTTAGAAAAGCAATTAATGATTTACTTGATTTTTCACCACCTATTGATGTAAAAGCTAGAAAATTAATATCTGCAGCAAATACTTTTAGTTGGGAAAGACAAGCTATACAAGAGCAAGGTTTTAATTTAAATAATCCAGCTTATTTAGCTACAGCACAAGTAGTGTCGGCAACGACAAATATACCAGCTGATAGAGCATTGCAAAAAGTAAATAACACTCGTATGATACTTAGTGATAATTCTGAAAAATGGCAGAAAATAGCACTAGCATTAGGTTGGAGCACTTGGGATGTAGGACTTCCTTATTACGGTGTTGAAGAACCAGTAGAGATGACACCTGAACTTGAGCTTCAAAATAAAGTTATTGAAATGAAGAAAAGTACTTCTACTAAAGATCAAAAGTTAAGATTAAAAGAGCTTGGCTTAACAAATAAAGAGATTAGAGAGTTAAAGTACGAGGAGAATAGAATTAAAAAAATAATTGCATTAGAAGAAAAAAAGAAAAAAGATGAAGAAAAAAATAAAAATCAAATTAAAACTGGTGGTAGATAAAATACAAGAAGCTTGGAATAAGCTTTTATATAAATTAATGTTTAAAAATTATAAATAAAATGAAAAAATATATTTTAATCTTATTATTATTATTTTCTATTAGTACATTTTCACAAGAAGTAATAAAAAAATGTATAACAATAGAAGAAAAAAAATTACCTAACTATAAAGTAAAAGTAATTAAAACAAATCACTGTGTAGAACCTAAGGAAATAACTATTCAAACTTACATTGTTACAGAGTGGGAAAAGAAAAAAAGAAAAAAACGTAAAAAAAGAAAAAATGA
>CERH01132789.1_pt1 | contig 21295 bp, 25 predicted proteins | sample 530991 | NCBI WGS metagenome assembly CERH01 (sample SAMEA2621191, study PRJEB7988) | marine metagenome | biome: marine biome (ENVO:00000447); feature: mesopelagic zone (ENVO:00000213); material: "saline water (ENVO:00002010), including plankton (ENVO:xxxxxxxx)" | depth 800 m | reverse complement strand
TCTCCGGAGAGCGAGGATAGATCACCTTACGGATTGCGTTGACCTCATCAAGCATCTCGTCGTACCTCTGACGGAACCACTTCGACGCTTCGACAATCTCATCAGCTCGCTTCTGACCAAACTCTTTCACCAACTCATCTTTACCAATCAGCTTCTCTCCGTAGTCCATCACGGCTCGAGACTCTTTGCTTCGCTTTTTGATGCCGTATCCTTTGACGATAACTTCCTCAAACTCATCGAGGATCTGCTTGCGGTTATCTACCAGAGCACCCTTCGCATCATCGAATGGATCAAGGATCTCTCGCTTCACAACATCGTAGTCCTGACCGAATACTCGCTCAGTGTTACGCCAAATATCACGCGCCTGACCTTTGAATCCGGAAATGTCTTTGTATGCAGTAGGATCGGGAACTTGCTCTCGGAGTGTCGAGAGTAGTTTTTTGTTGTCAGTTACAGTGAAGTCAATCCCCTCTTCAATGTCGAAAAGAGTGAACTGCTCGAACGCTTCACCCTTATCATCGTAGATAGTCGTGATATTATGTGACTGTAATGAAGACGCTTCTACTGAATCTGATGTTACTCGCCCTGCTTCTACTAGCGGATCGTCTTGGCTTTTCACTAATAGCGGGCTGGATTTTGTCGGGGCTTCTTGTGTACTGGCTATTGTGGCTTCGGCGAGTGTTTCGTTGGCGGTGGCTTCAGTAGTTTGATCAACAACTTCTTCTCCTTGTGATCTTGCAACAACTTCATCTCCGGTACGTGCTACATCCGGAGTTTCGTTTGCTGTACGCCATACGGCTTCAAGCTGATCAGAGATATTAGTCTCAGTGTCATTAAGAAAGTTTCGGTAGTTGTATCCAAAGTCTGACTGAATGATTGCGTTGTCTTGATCAAGATCGATTCCACTCTTCTGCAATACCTCACCCGCACCATCACCTGAGGCAACAATCTGATCTCCTTGCTTGGACAGTGTCACACCACCCCGATTGAACGAAGTTCCTTCTGGCAAGGATCGGAAAGCAACCTCAACCTGTTCGAGACTGAATCCCCCCGCTTGATTTGTCTTGGTAAATGTATCAAAATCTGCACCTCGAGCGCTTTCAATAATCTCGTCAATATCATCAGCGAGTTCTGCAACCTGTTCACCTACATCGTCAGTCGCGAGGGCTACTGACTCATCTGCCGATCGAGTGACTATCTTTGCACCGAAATCATCAACACTCCCCTTCCCTGATGTAGCTATCTCATCTACCTGAATAGCGTTGTTTTGAGCCGTCTTAGCGGTGGGAGAGGGGAGTGCTTCATCAACCTCGCTCACCCGAGATTCTGGTACGAATGGAGCTGTTTCATCCACTGTCTCAACAGCACGACGCGCTTCGATCGATTCATTGATTGACTGGATCTTACTACGTGTCAGAGCTTCATTTTTTGAAACAGCATCGTCCAACAAGCGAGAGATCTCGAGTTCGTTGGTGGCCTTTGCAAGCTGTGGCGCAAACTCTTCAGCAACATCATCTGAGATCTCGAGTCCCTTGAGAACTTTCGATACGTCGTCGGCTTTGTCTGCATTCTTAATTGTCGCCACGATCGGAGCCTTCACAATCTTCGTGCTACCAACAAAGATCGGAGCATCCAGCACCGCAAACACATCCTCAAGTACGTTGTTGAACCGGAGAACCCCTCTCTCTTCGTCAGTCAACTCAGCTTCCGGATTGTAGAGATCTTGAATATTTTCAGCTTGACCATTCGTTTGCTGGATCAAGTCAGTCATTGCGACATCTTTTGCACGATCAGGATCTACGCCCTCATCGATCAGTGCATCATATCGAGTATAGAAACGCTCCCCGAGTTCAGCTTGAGTCGGGTTCATCTTCTTCCGGAATCCCTCTGTGATAAAACCAACAATCCCATCACGACGGATGCCATCAACAAAAATATTCCCCATTGTGCCTTCTGCGTACAGGGGAGCAAAGTCTTTCTGACCACCAAGGATCTCACCGATAAGTGGAATGTTCTTCAGCTTTTCGCGCTTCTCCTGAATGGGATCTACTGGAGCGGTTGAGATGGTGACACCTCGCTCTCTGTCTCGTTCCAATACTGAAGCATTCCTCTGAGCCAAAGTAGCTTCTGGCATAGCAGAAAAATTCACGCCATCGATTGCGGGAGGTAGTCCGTTCGGATTCTGAATGACGACTGGTGATGTGGCAGTCTTGCGTCGAATCCTTGTGATTGTGTCGATTTTATCTTGATCTGCCATTGTTTCATTGGTTAGGGGGTACGTGATGAAGACGATTTTGATTCGCCCTCAGTCTCTTGCCACGCATCATAGTATTCTTTGAGTTCTGCGAGAGTGAGTCCTTGCGGGATCTCGCCGAGCGCGACTCCCTGCTTAATCAGATTCCGGAAACTGTTATCTGAAGATAGGAAGAATGACTGCGTATTTCCAGATGCGTTGATGAGTCCTGACTGTTGGAGATCTCGCTTGTTTGTTGCTGTGAGATTCTTGAGAGAAACTTCCTGAACTGGAGCATTCGCCACCATTTCATCGTATTTCTTACGCAAGAACTCTTCGCGTAATGCTGGAGCCATTGTCATTTGTAGACGCTCTTGCTCTTCCGCGATGAGCTTCTGAGCTTCTTCACTTTGTACAAATTGCTCGTATGTCATTGATGCGACGACTGACGGTGTAGTTCCATCATCAGATCCACCGCCTGATCCTGAGCCACTTCCACCTGAAAGCGGAACATATTTTCCGGTAGTGCGATCATACTGGAAGTATCCAGTTGATGCAGATCCAACTACATCAGGAGCTTCGCCGAGTGTACGGCCAGCAAGGTATGAAGCAAGTCCTTCGTTTGCCTTACCAGCTCCGAGTTCTGATACCTGATTCTCAACCTGCTTGAGCATATAGTTGAGCTTCGCAGTATCAAGCGCACGATTCGCTTCAAAGTCTGCGCTCGATCGTGCGAGTGTTGCTTCAATCTCTCCGATACCAGTGTTGTATAGATCGGTAAGTTGCTGGACTTGCGACAGTTTATTTCCGATTGATTCCTGCGCCTGAGCGAGAACACGCTTCCCTCGGCCGACTCGAGATGTTTCAGTCAAGAATGGGTTCTCATCGATCGCTCCAGTCGCTTCACGCAACTGCTCACGCTCTGTATTGATTTCATCGTTGATCTTGTTGATCTGCTCTTTGAGATCCGCAAGTCCGGCTGTCTTGTATGCGCTCTTGAAGAGTTCCTCTGTACTCTTCTCTGGCTTCGCAAATACTGACGCTTCGAGATCTGAGATACCAAATTCATCAGCAATCTCTTTTCGTTCGCGTGCGGACACTGAGCTGGAGATCTCTTGGTAGTCGCCAAAAGATACACCGAGCTTCCCTAGCATTTCAGCCACATTCGCGTCATTGGCCACAGGATCGCCTGTGCTGGCCGTTGATTCCGGAGATGATGGTCGAGCCTGACCCCTCAAAGTGTTGAGGAGCTGTGTATTCTGCTCTGCTGAGCCACGATAATTCGAGATACCATACTGCTTTGCAAGATTGCTTCGTGCGCCGAAGCTTGAGTCCTGACCTGTTGATGCAAGGAAGTCAACGATCGAATCGCCTTGGTATGTCGGGGTTGATGGTGCGGGAGTTGTCACCGCCTTCGGAGCTTCAAACTTAGAAAGTCCCTCTGAGAAATCTCCAAGGATCTTTGCTAGTTGCTCGCGATAGTTTTGATCTGTAAGTTCTTTTGACATTCGCTATTGATTATACGGAAAATTTCCCGACATTATTGCTCGACCTGTTGCTAGTTGCGAAGAAGTCCGGCACATCGAACATCGCGCGATCTTGCTCCTGCTCAGTGGCTCGACCTTGCTCGAGGTTCCGCTTCAATACTGCGAGTACCTCAAACGCGCCATTCTTCTCAACTTCCGCCTGTGATGGGTTCTTCAACTTGTCTGATGCGAGAGCTTCAGAGTAGGCGAGACGCACGATTGCGCTGTTACCTGAATACTCATCATCGTCTTGCTCTGGAGAGAAGAAGAGCAGATCTGTGTCGGCTGTCAGCTTTGTGTACGTTTTCTTTCCATAGATCTCGATGGTGTCACCAGACTGAGCGACGTTGGTGTTGAAGAAAATGAGTCGTTTGTACTCGCACCATACCTTCTCATCGTCATTAGCATCTTTGATGAAGATGCGCTTGTAGGCCGCGAGATTGCGCTTCTTGTACTCCTTTCCTCCGATTGTGAGGAAGTAGATAGATGACGGTGCAATATCACGAGGATACGCCTGATGTCCATCAGAGATCTCATCTGATGTGAGTGTGCCGGTTTTGCTGTGCTCAGCTACATCCCAAAACGCAAAATCCCACGCTTTGATTCCGGCGGTATCGAGGTACTCTTCAAGATCTGTTTCGGTGAAAAGATCGTTGAGAGCGATATTGTCGTAATCGATATTCAGCTTACGACACAATGCTTTTTTTGCTTCTAACCTTGTCATTGACTTTTAATTAAATTATAGCAGACTCCTACGTTAAAGTTTCGTAGTACCATCCACCGTTCATATAAACGTACAACCTTCGAGTCGCACCGCTTTCGTACAACACGAATTGCTGAAGAAAGTTCTTCGGCGTATATGTTGGAACTGCATCGACTGGCCGACGCACTTCTTTTAACTCATTGACCAGCGCAGACAGATCGAACTCTGGTCGCTCGTCTTGCTGACTGCGCTCTTCTGAACGCTCGTCTTGAGACTCCTTGACCATCTCGACCTTGCTCTCTTTGTCTAGTTTGTTAAATTCAGCTTGTTCCATACGCTACATAATTACTCCCTGATCATCGTACACAAACAATGGTGGACGAATCTCAATCGGGATGGTTGCATCTTCGATCTCGACCTTGAGGAGATATCGCTTCCCCTTCACTTTATTTTTAATACTGAACCATAACAACTTCGGATCGATCTCAGATACCGAGCTGAATGATTTTGTGGCTACCAACTGGAACCTTGTGCGCACGATATTGTCCCCCGATGCCGAGAGAGACGGAAGCGCACGATCAAGTGTGTATGTAGCTGTCGCAGTTCCTTCACCTGAAATAGCGGTGATGTTTCGCGTGTAACCAGCATTATTCCCCTTGAGGAACTCGATCTCATCCCCGACCTGTGCGTGAGAGTATGCAGTCTCATCAACTACGATCTGAGTCGATGATGTCTGTGTAGTCTTCACAACTGCCGGAGCTTGCACCTGTTGATCGAGTGGACAGATTTTGACTGTCGCTTCAAATGAGAATGTGTTGTTTGTTGCGTAGTATACCGGATCAATACCGAGATCCAGCTTCACGGCTTCAGCGTGCTTTGTGTTTGCCCCCTTGCCAACTGGATTAGTGATGAGGTGAGAAACTGTTGGAGATTCGTCTTGCTTCACATATGAGACTCCGGTTGACGTTCCTACTGACACCCTCGTACCATCGGCTGTGTTGCTGTAAAAGACCGAGAAAAGCGTCTCGTCATATACGTTCATATCTTCGCGCGGAATAAACTCACAGAGTCTATCTGCGATGTGAAATCGATATAGCCCCTCACGTCGCTTCCCGTTGGCTGAGTAGCCAGCGATAAAGTGCAAAACGCCTTCAGATACCAGAGATGTCTGAGGTGAGTACGAGCTTCGTGGTGTAAGGGGATCGATGTGCATATCGAGGATTGATGTTGCGAGAGACTCAAGTGAGTATCCGTTGGTGTAGAAGATCTCGCGTGCAGTGATGATGATCCATCCTCCGCCGTACTTACACATTGAGATGAGTCGATCGTCGAGCATAATCCACGGAGCGATCGATCGATCAGAATAGTTATCCCACAGCACAAGAACTCCCTTTCCTTGGAAGTTTGCACCAATCAAGATCCCGTTTGCCCCTCGATGAATGAATCGAATATCGAAATCATCCGGAAGATTGAACGCCGGCGAAGCATCAGTGGTGACGGTATCTGTGACTGTGTTGAGAGTCGTGATGTTGTTGTGTCGGCCGAATAGCACAGTGTCCTCGTAGGTTTCAGTCGCAATATAAACATCATCACCTTCAGATGAGTTGCTTGAAACATCGGTTCCAAAATCCTTCCACTGATCATCCCAACCTCGGCGAACTTGCGCTGTATAACTACCCGTCGGAAGACTGATCGATCCGTAGATATCAACCTCAGTTGTTGAAGTATAGGTATCGATTCGATGGAAATACCGAACTCCGCCCGTTGTGATAACAAGGTACTTCTCTGCATCTGCTGATTCAAAGTCGTCACCGGATGTCTTGGTGATCACATCACTTCCGTTCGTAACTGAGATAGTCATCGAACCATTGTCAACATCAGGATCATATCGGCCAAGATATCGATCTCCTGCATATAGGAATCGGCCAGCTTGATCAAAGATGATCCCCGCGTGGAATCCGGTTCCGAAATGTGAAGTGTTGTTGTGTGGCCACGCAAGCTCGAACTCGCGAGAAAGATCATCTCCACGCACTCGCATAATGTCACCATTGTAATCAAGGAAGAAGATTCCCCCACGTACACTCGCACTATCAAAATCCATCTGACCTTGAGCCATCTGCACAACTCCACTGTACCCGTCAAAATCATAATCGTCTTGTACGTTTGCATCATTCGACCACTCCTTCAATATGGTGTCGGCTGACATACCAAAAGGCGATCGCGATAGACCCGCCGATCGGAAGTGTTCAGATCGAGACGCTTGTTTGCGATTCCCGAATCCGTATAGCTGTGAAATTGTTTCTGCTTTGGTGCTCATTTTGATGTTTGATTAATAGGTATCTGACCAGATGTTATCGTCCGAATCGTATGTATCCTGCCAGAAATCAGCTTCGACTGTTGGATCAGGCACAGACGCAACCGCCACAACCGCATCAGGTGTCAGCACCTGCCCATAGGCATACGACGGCGATGGAACGGAAGATGCTCCAGTATTTACGCCGACCGACACAATCGTCGCTACTAATACAGTCGGGGCTGGCACGCTCGACGCACTACTTTCTACTGACGCACCGATCACCGTTCCTCCTGCAATAACTGACGGAGATGGATTCGATGAAATCCCGCTACTTTCCCCCGCACTCACGACCGCACCTCCGGCCACACTAGGAGCTGGAGTGCTTGATGTAGAAGATTGAGATGATGGGCTGACCACTGCTCCACCGGCTACTGTTGGCGTAGGAACTGAGCTTGCACTTGATTCTACGCTCGCGCTGACTGTGGTTCCACTTGCTGAGTGAGTCACGGCCAGTTTCGGATCTTGAGTTGTGCCTGATGTCTCTGAGAAAGAGATGGTGATCTTCTCTTTGTTGGTTGATGCTGAATCGTCGATATCATCTGATAACCGGCCAGAGAAACCAGTCACACCGCTTTTATCAATATGAGCTTCCCCTGAAGCATTGAGAGTAAAATCTGAATACGAACTCGCCGACATCGAACCGAAATCGATCTGGCTTGCCAGCTCTACCGGAGAAGTTAAACTCCCCACCTGATCATAGTCACCGGCCACAATCTCAGTATTACTTGCTGGAGTAGCTTCCGTGATACCCATCAGAGCACCATTGTCTACATTGACCGCTTCGATATATGTTGAAAGCACCGCGCTATCGATAGAGTCTGATCCTACGGCCGAAGTATCAAACAGATAGAAGTGTCGCTGAATCAAATACCCCGTATTCACCTGCAAGGCTACGGAAGCAATATCGTTTACTGTTGATGTTCCTGAAGCCGCGTCGTGAGTGTTATCCCAATTTGAATCACCTGTATGATCCACTCGTCCGTCAGTTGTAGTAGTTTCCGGATTCGGATCTGGATATACAGTCGTGACTGTCAGACCGATTCGTGGTCGCACCAAGCTTGAATGCGCGTACTGAAGCGCACTACCAAACACAACCGGATTTCCGGAGAGTGGGGAAGTGACCAAGATTCTACCGTTGATCAGATTCATTCGCTTCTGAAGCCACTCAATGAAGCGCGGATGCACATCTTTCAGCTTCTCGTACTTAAAGACTACGGTATGGTTCCCGTAGTGCTCACACACCTCGTACATCGGCCGAAACACAAGATTCTCATCTGATGAAGAAGCGTGCTCGTAGTAGACCGGCTTGATATGAAATACCGTGACCTTGTGAGAGCCATAGTCAAATTGACTGGCGTGCGGGTTGATCTTGCCAGCTTCACCAATCGGACAAGGAGTTGAGGATCTGAACTGACCCTTCCTCGCCTTTACATATTCGATATCATTGATGTCTGTAATGCTTTTCATTAAATTTTCTCTACGGTTTTATACTCGGTTTCAGCAACATCTGTATCCTGTTGCTCTGTGACCACTGTGACTCCAAGCGACTCAGCGATCTTGTTGACTTCAATGTTGAGCCAACGCTCGATCACATCCTCTGGAGCGTGACCTTGCTCATAACAAATTTTCCGCTCTGCGATGCGAGTATCGCGAACGAACTGCTTCACCTTGACTGGATTCTCATCCTCATCAAAGGAATCTACGTCTTTGATATGGCCTTGGTAGATCGTGACATAGAACACCAACGCGCCTTCATCATTGAAGACTCGACGATTGATTTTGTATTCAATGTTCGTAGTTGGTGTACTCATTCTTTAGTATGAACCCCTCGTGTTGAGCGAGGGGTTGTAAATTAGGTGATGTTCACAATTCCCTCGGCGTTCCATTGGATCGTGAAGTCTGAGGCGGACGAAGACTGATCTGACCCAAAGTCGATATAGCAGATCAACCAAGAAGTCGTGGATACTCCAGTGTCTTTGTAGACAATGGCGTATCGCGCGGTGATGGTGGCTATTAACCACGTTACATCATCTGCATCGAAGACACCTTCATCATCAGTTGTGTCTTTGGTGACAGATTTGTTTGCAAGAGTTTCCCCTCCTGCGGTGTAGCCAGTACCAGAAACTTCGTTGGTGATATCCGCGAAATCTTCGTGAGTATCAATGTCCGGAGAGTATGTGCTGGTACACAACGCTACTTTGATGGTATCGGTATCAAGATCGATTGATCCGTCCATCAGCTTTTGTTTTGCTGAGTTATAAAGTGGCATTAGCTTGTTGACTTAGTTTTTCTGGTAGATCGACCTGCTTTGATCTGACCGCGATGATACTCGATCAGTTCTTTCGCCTTTGCTTTTCGGCGATCGCAATCCTCAATACGCTGTTTTAACGTCTCGATTTTTGCTTTGTGGAATGCTTTGTCGCGGATGATTCGTCCTTTCTCATCGCGTACAATTCCACGTTTTGCTTCAATTTCTGCGCGTGTTTTTGACATTCAGATTGAATGATTACTTATAAATAAGATCGTTTCGTCCGATCTTATTCCTCTCCCCGAGGGATCTCAGGGAGAGAGTAAAACCGGAAGCCTAGCGGGTTACACCTTCGCAAATAGGGATGTACCAGCTTTTCGACGTTCGTCGGCTACCTTAGCACCGTAGCAGTTCAGACCCTTGAAGTTTTCACCGAAACCTCCGATGAAGTCTTCAACTCCTGACTCGGTGAATGCCATCGCCATTGTGATGAATGACTTGTGGCCACCTAGACAGTAGAAGCCTGTGGTGTTGTCTCCAGATACTTGCTCGTTAGAGTAGACCTTGAAGCCAGCAACCATACCAACGATACCCTTTCGGATTACCTCTTCGTAGGCAACATCAACTGCGGTTTGCAACTGATCTGACTTGAGAAGAAGGTTCGCGATCTTAGCTGGAAGAACCAACCATCGATCATCTTCAGGGATCTCAGCTTCGTCAAGCTTTGTCTTCATATCAACGATGTAATCGAAGATAGTTGACTTGGTGACTGTAAGAACAGTCGCGGCTTCGATGGTGTATGAAGCACCAGCAGAAATCGCTCCACCTGTGTACGCTGACGTTACATCATCCTTGTCATCTTCAATCGTGATTGAAGTTCCAGTTGATTGTGACGCAATACGATACCAAACAGAATGACCATCAGCTTTGAAACCTAGACCAACCATCGCAGATGTGAAGGTTGTACCAGTACCAGTCACAACACCTGTGCTGTTTGCTACTGCAACAGTACCAGTGGTGTAGTCGGTTCCGACACGGTTTCCGGAAGCTACGTCTCCGTAAAGACCAAGAATAAAGTTGTCAACTTTTCGCTTTAGAACCTTTCCTGCATTCTCGATAAGAGAAGATTCAGGATCTTCCACGTAAGATGAAAACTTTGCAAAACTTTCAATTTGGAAGTAATAAGACTTTTTCTGATCAACGATCAGAGTTGCTTCACTTTCTTGTGGCTTATCAACGGTCATTGCGACACCGGTGTAATCCTTCAAAGAAAGGTTTTCAAAAGTGATCACAGAGAGACGATCTGCACCGCCACCTTTGATCTCACCTTCATAGTCCTGATTTGTAATATCAGGTGCGATAGCTCGCTGGAAGAAAACCTTGAGAGTGTTCTTCGCGAACTTCTCGCCTACGTTTGTACCAAAATCAGACATTGGACAATTTTAGGTTAGAGTTGAATCTATCCTACTGAATCTGACCCTTGCGGATCATCTCGTTGTACTTCTTTGGATCAGTTGTCCGGAGATGCTTGAGTTCTTCATTTGAGAACTCGCCCTCTTTCTTCTGAACCGGCGGAGTACCACCTGACGGAGTGCTTCTGTTTAGAGAAGGGGGAGTCGCAGGTGCGGGAGCTGGCTCTTCTGGAGCTGGAGCTGGTGGTGTCTCTGGAACAGCGTTCGTGTCAAATAGAAAGGCGTTGACCAGCACATCGAGCGGAGTGTTCTGATGCTTCGGCTTCTGAACGAAGGCGAAGAAGTCATTCTCCTTCCCGTGTAGGCGAGGATCGCTCTGCACGAGTTGGTTCAATTCCTGAACCTTTTCTGATTTGCTGACAAAACCATTTACTGTTTGAGCGATGCGCCGTTGCATACGAGCCGATGCTTCAATCTTGATTGCGAGATTCTTCTCGTAATCTGATCGAACATTCCAGTCCGGATCCATTCGTGCCATCTCATCATCAGTCGGGATATCTTCCTTAGTAAGTTCCCCTAGTTGTTTTTGCAGTTCTTTCAGGTTGCCCGTCAAGATCTGATTTTCTCGAGTAGATCCAGCAAACTTTTGCTTGTAATCCGGTTCAGCCGGTGGAGTAGTTGGCTCCGTTGGTTCCTTTGGTGCTTCCGGTTTTGGTGGCTCCGCAGGAGTTTCCGGCTCAGGAGTCTCAGGGGATTCAGGTGACTTCGGTGTCTCTGGTTCCTCTGGATTCGATGGGGGAGTTGGCTCTCCTCCTTCCTGTTTCACCTCTTTTTCGTCAGTAGGTGTCTCTGGTTGCGTCCCGTCTTGCGGGGTTTGCTTTTCAAGTTCTTTTGTCATTGTGACTTTGTGCCGTCCTATCGAGTAGGGTTTGGCAAGTTAAATTGTTAATCCGCCTATTCAGCAGATACGCCAGCTTCGCGTAGCTTTGCCACACGATCAGCGTTTGTAGTAGCACCTTCGAGTGAAACTTCATTAGCTTCAGCTAGTGCCACTAGCTCATCTTTCTTGAGAGCATCAAGACCGTCAGTAGCGTCGCCTTCACCTTCGTCGCCAAGGATCTTAGCAAAACGCTCAGTCTGCTCATCGTTTAGATAGCTTCGACGTGCTCGTAGGAAACGACGTTCGTCTTCAGTCAAAGAAGTCTTGTCTTTCGCCAAGATTACTTCGAGTGTTTCTTTTGATTGTGTATCTAACATTTTACAAATTGATTACCTTATTGTTAATTTTACTTCTGATTTGCCATTTGTGCGAGTTGTTTCTCAACATATTCCTGTGCCCGCTCTGGAGCGGAACAGAAATCTCGCAAGACAATCAGATTCGCCAACCTCGCGTGCAACTGTCGCATTCGACGTTTGCGATAAAACCACGCGACGAAGTTCGGCGGGGATTCGTACCCCGTAATTTCACGCTCGATGGAGTCGATCATCGTATTGATATGGTTCTTGATATCAGGAAGCGTGAGCGTCTTTTGAGAGAACGCTTCTGACCACTTGCGAAGTGTACCGATCTCCTCATCTGAGAGATCTTGGTACTGCAATCCATATTTAGCTAGTAGATCTTTAATAGTTATCATATCCCTATTGTACTACACCCACCGGCGGAGCTTGTGGAATAGTTGCCGGAATTGTGGGGATTTCTTCAGGTGGGATCTGAGTCACTTGTTCTTCTTCACCGAGGATCTCATCAATCTCTTCTGCGGTTAGTTCAAGCATATCGAGAGCTTTCTTCTTCGCAATGCGATCGAGAGCCTGATTCTGGCCGAACATTCCTTTGACGGCTTGAATCTTCTGGATGGTTTCGATCGTCTTTTCTTCACGCTCTGCGGATGTAGAAACCTTACAAGCGTAGCCCGCTTCATCTTTCCAGTCAGTTGAAGCAACGGTTTCCTTGAAGTATTTCCCTGATCCTGACTTTTTATATAGCTCAACAGCTTCGATGTACTGTTCATTTGCCATCAAGAAGTTGTACCACTTCTCACCAAGCTCTCGACGCGCGATCTTGTAGAACTTCGCGATTGAGACGATACGCTGTGATGAGTTTGCAAGCATTAGCTTCACTTCACCGAGCGTTGTGTCACCCGCAGTCTTCGCACCTTTCTCAATAGCGGTTGATGCAGTTGCCTTCTCAACCATTCCGATCACGAAGCCAAGCTCATCAAGAGACTCAGAGAGATCCGGAATATCGACTCGTTTCGTCACCTTGTTCGGATCTCCGGCTACTGGATACCAACCCCACGGAGTCGGCTCGTATGTTTGCGGGATGAACTTTTCACTGATGGTCGCATCATAGAAAGTCATTCCGTAGTTTCGGAGAGTACGGTTCTCAATCATTTGAGAGAACCACGCATTCATCACTTTGTTCGGTGTGCGCACGATGTCCGCGATACCATCAGACCAGATGTCAGTCTTCTCAACGTCGTCAGCCCACGTTACGAATGGGTAGAAGTTGATCCCGAAGATGTCCTCGAGTGGCTTGTTCAGAATGGTGATACCTCCTGCTTCGATGCGTAGGTAGATCTTCAAACGCTTTTCTTCATCATCCCATAGTTTGATGTAGTGCTCTTTAATGTTGACGTAGGTTTCACCAAGCTCCGGAGATGTCACATCTGTCACGCCCATATCCTGCATTCGCTCATTGCGCGCTCGCATTGCTGTCTCATTCGCGTCAGCTTCGATCTGACCCATTGCTGATGCGTAGTGCATCTTCAGTTCTCCAACCTTCCCCTCGTCGTAGATTGGATTCGCCATAATCTCAGAAAGAGACTGATAGATGTTGATGTGTGCCATATACATCGCGGTTCCATCGATGTCGGCGGGATCAGCGTGACGATCACAGATCCAGTCATACGGCTCAAGCACTTCGATTGTCGGTCGGCCATCTGCGTGAAGGTTGAGCTTCATAATCGATCGGCCATATAGGAATACTTGTTTTTTGTCCTGAATATCTTTCACCTCGAGACGATCCTCCTTGAAGAACCATTCCCAATACTCATTCAAAAAGATCTCTTTCTGTTTATCACCAGACAGAGATTCAAAGTGTAGATCAGGGAACTCATCGATCTTTGCGAGCACAGTCTTTCCAGTCTCCTTCATCATTGGAATGTTGACTGACTGCCTTTGTACGAGACGATTTGTTTGAACTTTGTCACGATATAGTGAGTAGTTCTCGCGCCATTCAGGGTGTCTCCGCTCCTGATATTTCACCGCGCCTTCCTCATACTTCCGCACGCGAATAGATACCGAGTCTACCAACGGCGTTTCTGTTGAGGGTGTTTGTAATGTTGATTCCGACATTCAAAAAAACTTGTTGATTTATACGTTAATTATAACAGAAAGAAATCTGTCAACCGAGTGCTGTGTGTAAATAACGCAAACGCTCCCTCGGCTGAAAGGGAGCGATGCAAGGAGTGGAGATACTGTCTCAATAAAAAATTGGAGTGGTGGGATGTTCTATTTCCCTGAGCGTATAGCTCTACACGTTCGCGTCCGGCTCACTACGACCGGACTCTTTTAGTATAGCACGCGAGCAAATAAAGCCACTTGTATACCTGAATATACAAGTGGCACGCTCGTCTGTTCCGAGCCGTCAAGATTGGATCACCTCCCATCATCGCGGATTGCAGTACGGGCACTCGTACACGAATGCTCTGTGATACGGACACGAGTCTTCTTGCATTTCCGTAGCCGGTTGTTGCGGTTTCGCTGGTTCAAGATCCAGCGAAAACTGTTCCGCCTGTCGAAATCGCTCATCAAGCGGGAGAAGTGGTTGACGATCATCGCACATAGAACCTCCTTCGTTGCTGTGTTCCTCTTTTATTTTACTACATATCCCACAATCCACCTGAGTTGTTACCCTTCAAAACGTCTGTCGGATTCGGAGCTTGATTCGGTACAAAGAAGTTTTTGCCTGACACCGCATCTGAAGCGAAGGTGAGCATCAACGCATCAGCCACATCGGGAGACTCTTCACCTCGCTTTCGCATATCTGCCTTTGGTTCGATCCACGTCTTGCCATTTGACTTCTTCTTGAATCGAATCTTGTTCAGCTCTATCCAGTCAGCGTGAGGAACCAAGAACCCTCCCTGTCTCACCCAAGCTTCCAGACCATCCTCTCCGGCATAGAGTTCCGCTTTGAGGTTCTCGTACTCTTCACTGTTTTGCGCTTTGGCTCCTTCCTTGATCGGATTGATCTGATACCCCATCTCTTTCAGGCGATCTACCACACCACCTCCGACTCCCACATCATCGATATATACCTCGTTCGGGGCAACACCTTCCTCGAGCATAATGTCCTTTGTCTTGCCAGCCACACTCATCAGATCGTTGTCGAGATCTTTCTTCACGACACGCGCATAGTTGTCACCACGAATCACCCACGCATTATAGTTTCGTCCACCACGAGCCACATCGACACCAAGACGCTTGATCCCCCGCAGTTCGAGATCTCGTTCCTGTGCCTTCTTGATCAGCTCATCAGTAAACAGATAGCTCCATCCTTGCTCATCAACTGATTCGGCTGATGGGAACTTACACTCGTAGAGTACTTTGAAGAATGAATAACCACGGTTCTCTTCGATTGTCTGCTCAGTGATACGGCCTTCATTGAGTCCTTGGTAACAGTCAACAATGATCTGCAAATAGGCTGGATCCATTGATGAGGTGAGGAAGTGATTGCGCAGGAATGGGTTCCCAATCTTGAAAAGAAAGTTCTCTTCCGGATTGTCTCCAAGCATACGCATCACCATCGAGTGATCGTTATTGTCGATCAGAGAAGCTTCATCCTCCACAATATTCGCGGCTCCCTCACCAATCGCATCACCGGCCGATACGATGAACACCTCACCCATCAGATCATTCCCTACATCAAAGGTGATGTGAGACTTGTTTCGAGATCGTCGGATCGACTCTGCACTATCTCCCTTATCCATCCGGAAGCGACCGGCCGTGAACTCATTGTCGAAGATGTGCCGGTTGATGTAGTTCATCACGATCTTCGCCTTCTTCGCATTCGGCGCAACGATAGCCCACTTCTCAGGGAAAGTCGCGGCTCGAGTCAATACTGCGAGCGCAGTTGTACGGCTCTTACCGAACCGAGTGAAGGTAGAACAATGCACACGCGGACGTAGCTTCATCGAGATCGTCGCGAATATATCGATCTGAGTCGGCGAAAGAATGACGGGAGAGCCATCATCATTCTTGTACATCGTCGAAACCATCTGAGCTATCTGCTCAGGATCATACTCTTTTCTTAAATTTTCGAGACTTACGTCGTTCATCTAAAATTTTTGCTACCTGCCAATCACGCTTGCGTCGGTATCCTTTGCGCCCGTTCTTTTTCGTCCTGTGGTGACGATGTTGATATCCGGATGAAGCATAATCAGTTTTGCACCTTTTCGCCATTCACTTTTGATAATAACTCAGGATTGCGGAACTCGTCACCGACGAGTACACAAGACCGCGTTCGATACACTTCCCCTCCATTCTTCTTCACTTGGAAGTGGAGAATGAAACGATCATCGACCCACCGCATCGTCGCATACTCTTCTGATAAGGAACCAAACTCATTCTCGACTCCAACAATGCAGATATCTCCCTCAAAGAGTGGCCGACCTTCTTGATCTTTCTGGCCAGAGAACCAACAAAGAGTTGATTGAAGCATCGGCTGATCCTTGAAGTAGGGGAGTCCGGTTGGTGAAATTGACATCCCCATCTCTTCAAGCTCTTCGGGATACAACATCTCCTTTGTATCGTGCCTGAAGAGCCGAAATGCGCGTGGGTGCTTTGACGCAACCATTATTTCCCGAACAGAGCGCTTCGAATAAATTCGAGAATCTTCATCGCCAACTGTGGCGGGATGAATGGCAATACTTTACTGAGGAGATTCAGTTGCTTCATTATCTTCTCCAATTCCTCGGCATCCAGTTTCTCTTCTGGATCTGACTCTTCGATATTCTCCTGAAGGATTCGAGTCTCTAGGTATTCGCGAGTGAACAGTTTTCCTGCGCAAGTTCGATTGGCTTGCAGATCTTTATGGAAGACAATCTCTGTGTTCGGGTACATCTCCTGAAGATCTTGCAATAACATTCGAGTTGTCTCGATCTGTTTGTCATTCAACAGTTCGATGTTGAAGTTTCCTGCGATACATACGTGGATTGCGTCACATCGATCTCTAATGTCGCAGTTATGCCCTACAACAGCGATAGTCTCCTCTCCAACAGCTCGTGTGTTGTCCCACGATCCATCTACATCGATGAAATAGTTGTATGTGACCCAAGAGCCGAGTGACGATGGTCGCGGTTGATAGAACGGATTCTGTGGTGTTCCCCAATTCTTCTCACGTTGAAACTTCTCAACTGCATTGCGTTGATTGTTTCCTGACGCTCGACTAGAAGCTGTATGGTGGACGACAATGTATTTAATATCTGGATTCTCGATCAGCATTGGATTCGCTTTGATGACGATTGGTTCTGTGTGTGACACTACGTCTTCAACCTGACCAATCAGACCATTTTTCAGAACTTTATCATCTAAATCGATATCTACATCGATTTCTTTAGCTTCCTTCTTCGCTTTGTAGTACGTCATATACATCTTGCACATTCGACGCGCGTATTCCTCGAACTCATTGCGCTCGATGTTGACGTGAAGATCATCCTCAATCCCCATAATGTCAGCCATATCGTGCAAGATCTCGTGGATGAGCACGTACACATCCTGACGAAATGCAGACCCACGCTCGCGAGTTGTGCCGGTGTACTTCCATTCGTTCTCACGTTTATCGAGTCGCTTGCGCACAAACTTATGCGCCTGAGAGTAAACCTCCAACACTCCAAACTTGTGAGTCACCTCACCAAACGTCATTGTTGCTCGAGCTTGCTGACCTCGTAGCGTCGCCTTCTCGAGCGCATCATCTTTGCTGGCAAACATAACGATACCGTCATAGAGATTCCCCTGATCGTCTGAGAGTTCCATCAGTTCAGCAATCTTGTTTCGAGATAGAGACTTCATCCCATCTCGTGCGCGCACTTCATAGTTCTCTTCATCCATCTCGGAGAAGTGAGTACGCTTTGTGTCGATGTAGAGATTGACCCCCCACTTACTAAACCACCATTGTGCTTTATATACAGTATCCTCCAGCTTTTCTGTATCAATACGGTAAGTGTATTTGAGCAAATAATTTAGCATAAACGATATATTAATTGATAACCGTGTTGCGGAGGTCGGAATCGAACCGACACCTCAAGGGAATGAACCTTGCATACTACCGTTGCACTACTCCGCGATGATCTGACAAGTCTGTCGCCAACCTGTCAGTCATAAGAGCTTTTGTTGATGGCGCGACATCTACAACAACTCTTAATCCAATTATATCGCAAGTACAACGAAAACAATCACTCGATATCCACTGATGCGATAGGGTTCCGTCGAGTTTCGATTCCAACAACTGAGGTATCGTAAGTGTCTCCACAAGAAAAGCGGATCTCCGTGACCCGCTTTCTTTCCCACTCCGAACCCACGTCAACGATACGCAATACGGCACGATCATCCCATTCTCCCACTTCAGGATGGCGCGCTGATACTCCTGTTTCGTTGACTACCCTGCGCATTATTCGACTTGATTGATCTCTAGCTTTCGACTATCCCAATCTGCGACGACCACCATCAGATCTTCTGGATTGAGTCCACTAGACTTTTTTGCATTATCAATGAACCGAGGAATATCACGTCGCTTCAGCTTCTTGTGTGCCACCTGAAGCGTTGCCTTCTGCACAAGTGCGACATCTACTTCAACATCGAGAATCTGGTTCATCTGAGTCTCTCCCTCGAACGTCTGAGTCAACTCGTGGACAATCAAGACCGTCGCCATTGTATTTGGATCTTTGTACGAATGAGAGTCCCCTACAACGTACCACTCTTCACGTTCGGAATATTCAGGTGAGCCAACATCCCACTCGTCAACAATATCTCCATTCAGGATCAACCGGACAAGATTCGCTTGATGGAAGTCAACAAGCTCTTTCAGTGGAGTCAGCTCTTTTGCTTCGTTATTTAACATCTTTCAATTCGATTATTCGTTTCTTCGCACCCATATTGATGTCAGTGACTTTATGAGTGGTGTTTTCTAATTTGCTGAGTGACTTCATCACCTCACTCAGAATCCCCTCGTCTTTCTGCACGTATGCGATTGTGACGTGCGGAATGTACGGTGCGTGAGTATTGATGTGCGGAAGCAATTCAAGACGCTGGTGGCCTTCTAGTAGCTCCTCAGATACCTCTACCTTTCCGACTACGCAGTAGTGATCATCGCCCTCAAAGTATTCGATTGTCTCAATCTTGATCTCATCAACCGTCCAGCCCTCGAGAACCTTCTTCACATTCCACTCGACCTCGTAGTTATCCATCAGGCCGTAAAGCACAGTGACGTGAGGATTCTCTTTGCATACGCAACCATCCATCCACGCCTTCTCTGGATCTGGTGATCGGAATAAGTATTCGTCTTTGATGTCAACAACATCTTGGAACGGTGACGATTCAACGTCAGCCATCACACATCGGAGATCCGAGATATTGATTCCCATCATCTCGTACATCTCCTTGTATTGGTTTGAACTCACTGGATTTTTCATTCGCTATTATTTTAATGATTATTTACTAAATTGTACCACTCCCCTACCCTTCCGCTAGTCCCCTGATTGTGCAAATAAGCCGTATTTCAGCGATAGGGGAGTAGGGAAGGGGAGTGCTATTTGCCGAGATCTTTGAGTATCGAGTTCTTAATATCATTGAAGGATCCCATCTGAAGATCAAACCCTGTTCCGTCACACTGACCGCAAGGATAATAGCTCGATGGTGTTGATTGCGCTCCAGTTCCTTCACACTCTTCACATCGATGAGCGTTCATCGAACTGAACATATCTTCCTTCACGCCATCAATAACCCGTGTCAATTCTTTTGAAGCGTAAGTGGTGAAGCTGATTGGCTTACCTACGCTCGCTTTTGCCATATCAAAAAGGATCTTGCACTCACTGACAAACGTGTTCACTATGTCTGTTGTTTTCATACGCTACCACTTCACCTTATTCGCCCAATAAGAGGCACTCATCTTTCCTTTCGCGATGTTCTTCGCGTGACGCGCTTTGAATGCCTTGTTTCGCTTCGATCCATCCGGAGATCCTTTGACCCCTTGCTGACCGAATCGAATCATCTTCACCTTGTCGCCTTCTTTGGCCAGTACAACGTGACTCTTCTTCGCGTGCTTTGGTGTTCGCTTTGGTTTGTTGTACCCTGCGAACTTTTCTCCTCGATACTCGATTGACATTGATCTATTGATTACACGATTCCCACACCTCGATCCCTGCGGTCGTGACGTAGATCTCGTACTCATAATGACCGGCTGAAGTTTCCTGAAGACGGAAGCTCTCTGGTTGGTATACACCAACGAGACACATACCACGATCGGCCGGAGTCTGTGGCTGTGCTTCTTGTAGTGTACATCGAGCTGGAGTGTGAGTCAGATACCAATACTGCTTCACCTCTGAACAGTCAGAAAAGTAAAACAGATAGAAGCTGAATGCTCCGATCACGACGGCTATTGCTGTGAGGATGTTGATGAGTTTCATTGATTCAAATGTTTAATGATTAAATTCGCGTCTTCGTTTGTAAGCCCGAACTTCCCATCAATCCGGAAGAAGCTATCTTTCTGCCATAACAACATATCACTGTCGTCGTCAACGATTGCGTACTTGAGCTTGAACCTCCGAACCTTACTCGGAACATTCTTCTCGAGCCACATATTGATCTCAGCACCTCTGATCCTCGACGAACAACTCTGAGTGTATCCCTCGAGGGCAACGACGTTCTCATCAATGTATCGACGATTCTCTTCTGAGATTCTCCACGCTGATGAGAGCACAACCTCCGCTCCTGTCTCATCTATGATCCTCTTCAGGATTGAGACAGCAATCGGATCGATCATCTGTTTGTTGTAGTCCTCTCGAGTAGGAGCTTTAATCACTCCTTGCTCCTCAAAGAATGCAGTTGAATTGAGCACTCCATCGATGTCGAGAAAAATGATCTTTCGTATTTCAGATTCCATATACTACTTCTTCGTAAGGATCTGCTTGATCGCTCCACCCAACTCTTCAAGCTGAGGAATATCGACCTTCACATCTTCCTTAATTACACCAGCAATCTTCGCACGCCGGTCGTTCGCTGATAATGCAATAGGGAGATTCTTGTTCTGTCCGGCTAGTTCTGCATACCGCTTCTTGATAGTCTCTGGATCGAATCCGATCTCTAAATGCAGTTTGTCTCGGTACTCTTGAATCCGATCATTTCCGATCAGGCGTATTCCGTTAGTGAGAGCTGATTTGTACTCAGGTGTGTAGTCTCCCTTAGCGTCCTTCTTGGATGTTTCCTCTGGATAGTATGCTGTGAAGTAAGCCAACGTCGCATTGCCGAAACACTTTCCGTCTTCAGCTCCAGCGTATAGATGAACGAACCTCTTCTGTTTGTCGTTGAGGTTCTTTCCCACTTTTTCTAGTGCAGAGATACGTTCCTTTTTAGTAGTCTTCTTTGCTACTTTCTTAGTGGCTTTTTTTGTTGTTGACTTCTTTGCTGTCATATTGCTTATTCTACAACACCTCTTGGATTTACCTGAACACCTAAAGTTTCAGTTTGTTTCTGAATTGGTGTTTGTGTCATACGCTATTTTTTATTTCTCATCCATTTTTTCTTCTTGTGTTTGTTGCCGAAAA
>CERH01055869.1_pt1 | contig 21331 bp, 34 predicted proteins | sample 530991 | NCBI WGS metagenome assembly CERH01 (sample SAMEA2621191, study PRJEB7988) | marine metagenome | biome: marine biome (ENVO:00000447); feature: mesopelagic zone (ENVO:00000213); material: "saline water (ENVO:00002010), including plankton (ENVO:xxxxxxxx)" | depth 800 m | reverse complement strand
TTTCAGCGTTCCCCACACGCCGCCACTGCCGTTTAAGTTTTAATCTTTAAGGCTGATAGCTCGGCACCATCTTCTCGAGTGTTCTCAACGTCGCAAGGTTCGCGACCTCCTCAGACTTGATCAGTCCGGCGATCTCGTTCATCCTTGTTTTGATAATATCCTGAGAGACTGCGGTGGCCACCTGGTCAATGACCTGCCTTTTGAAGTCACTCGAGTAGTGCCCCTCAAAGTATTCCGCCAGCTCGCTATGGCGAAACTTAACCCTCACCGAATAAATCGTTCCATCGTCATCAACTTCAATTCTGTCTTTCATCTTTCCTCTCCTTAAACTTTCGGTTGGGGGAAGGTTTCTCACCTTCCGGCGTAGAGCGCTAAGCTTGATCCGGTTTCCCTTGAGCCCCCTCACAACGCTTTCTGCCCAACCGCTCACCTCGTGGGTGAAAATTTTGTTAACTCTCAACGTTAGGTTTTCTTATACCAATATCAGGAACCTCACCCGTTTCTCGGAATGTTTGATTTGCGTAATCGATCAGTGGTTTCATCGTTTGAGCTTCCCTCTCTGTGCAGATTTCTCGGATCTTTAAGCCGCAACACACTTTGAACTTCTTTCCCGTTCCACACGGGCACTTGGCGTTTCGTGGCCATTTACTCAGTGGGTTGTACGTGTGGCCGGGGAGTGGTTTCCTCGTTGATCTTCGGTAGCTCCTGGCCGTCTTTGAAGATTGGGAGGATTCTTGGGGATTCGCCGTAATACTTTGCTGCTGTTTCGATGATCTCCCACGCAATCGTCTCAATAGAAGGTGGAACACAACACTCACACTTTCTCCAACCTTCCGAAACCCACGCCGCAGGCGCTCCGCAATTCTTCTCATCACAAACCTCAAACCTTTGACCTAACGGTATTCTTCGCACGCTTCTTTGCTTTCTTTTTGGTTTTGAATTGATGGGGCTTTTCTATCTCAATGGGCGGCTTATCTACGACCTTTTGCAAATGACGCTCACTGAAAACTCGGTCCTCACCCTCAACCACTACTTCGTACTGAACACCTTCAAATGAAACAAAAGCTCGTCTCACCATTCCTCGACGAAATATGCTTGTGAAGCCGTAGCCAAGATAGCAATCCACTATGTCACCAGGTCTAAACTCCAGTTTGGAAAGGGCGATCTTTTCTAGACCCTTCAATTTCTCCGCCATCCCAAAATACAGATAGCTCAGCATAGCCGACACAACGCAAGCCACGATCCACATTGCCCAATCTAAAAATTGTTCCACTCTCACCTCTCTCTTTTGGGATTGCCCCACCCGAGTTCCTATTGGCTGGGAGACCGCAAGGAAGGGTTCAAACTCGAGCAGGGCAAACTTTGTTTAGTGCTCCTTAAGAGCCTCAATAATGTCGCCTTCTCTAGTGATGCAAAGAGCGCGATCAGGATCAATCGACAAGTCACCTTTGATGTCTCCCCACGCTTTCTTTCGCAATTCTTCACTTTCGCTGAAAAGCTCCTCTAGCTTTTTGTTTAAAAAGTCACGTCTCTCTACAAGCCGTCGCTCCTTGTCCTGCATTGATCGAATGACGTCGTCGACCTTGGTGTTTTGACCTTGACGGTAAATTGTTGAAAAATGCATTCTTCCCCCTATCCGAAAACTCTTGGCTGATTCACTGCCACCCGAAACAAGTCGAACTCAATCACGTCAGGAACAAGCTTGCCGGTTTCGATCTTCGATAGCTTCGGTTGTGAAATTTTCATTTTCTTCGCCAGTTCGGTTTGAAGTAGTCCCATCGACTGTCTTTCCCGCCGGATCATCTCCCCAACTGACTTTCTTGTGATTCGTTTCATTCTGACTTTTCTCCTGTGTTCATTAGTCCGATTTGTCGGAAGCGTTGCCTAATCCCTTCGGGCATTGGGACGGTTTGAACGAACCGCCTGGCTTCCGATTTTTCTCTTTCCCTGAAAGCTTGTTGTTGTCGCTCACGAAGTCCGGCAAGCGACATCCGAAAATCTTTGACCGTCGGAAGGGCCCGAGCACTCGCGATGATTTCGTCGAAGACCTTTTTGCACTGTTCGACCTTGAGCCCCTGGCATTCCTTCCAAATCATCAAAGTCCGCTCAGAGCCGTACTCGCCACGAAACTCGCCTTCGATTCGCTGTAGTTCGGTTTTGAATTCGTTGAAGTTCATGCCTCGGCCGCCCTTCGTTCGAGCTCATCCCAGTCACGTCCGGATTTCTTCGAACGGTCGGGCTTCTCCACTGTGCCGTTTCTAGCCATGTGCCCGAGATCAACCAGGGTCTGGAACGTACTCGCTGAATTCCGCTTGCCGGACATTCCAAGCGTTCGGGAAACATCCGGGCGCTTGGCCGGATCGTAGGTGTTCGTGGGTTGCTCAAACGCCGCCCCTTCGAGGGCAAGAATCACCGACTCGAGCCCGTGTTCAGCGATAGCCCTAGCGATTTGGGTTTCTTCGTTCGGCGTGATTTTGCGCATCAAGCCCCAGTCGTTCAGCGTTTTGAGCCAAACCTCAGAAGCCTTTTTGGTTTCACGCCCCAAACCAACCCCTTGGGGGGTAGGGGGGAATGAGGAAGAGAAGGAGGTAGAGGTAGAGGTAGAGGTAGAGGGTTTTGTATGGTTCTCTATGGTTTGGTCATGGTTACCATTAGGTTTCATTTCTAAACCATTAGGTTCTTTTTCCGAACCATTAGGTTTCTTGGGTCGACCGCCCCTTTTTCCATTCTCAATCCGAGTCGCACGCCAAGCAAATCGCTCCTTCGTGCCCTTGACATAAATCCCCTCGTCGGTCTTCACCGCAAAGCCGACCTCAACGATTGAGTCATCGAGACCCGCAGCGGTCCACGCATCTAGGGGAATGGGTTTGTTTTGAACCTCTCCCCCATCTCGCTCAAACCAGAATCTCTCGGCAAGCTTCCAGGCGTTCAGCATCGCGCCGTCAGCCATGAACTCGTTTCCAAGCTTGATCGCCAATCTCATTCGACGGGGGTCCGCCCAATATTCTTCATCCACGTTGATTCGTGCCACTACGCCACCCCCACCAAAATCTGCCCGATCGTTTCACTGGCTGGCCGAAGCTTATTGTTCAACCACTCGCGCTTCTCACGGGCCTTAGTTCGCTCACGGATTTCGTCTTGCTCCTTCGACTGAATCTTGAGCAGGTGATCCATGAGTTCGTCTTTGTTTGCAGGGTCGAGCCAAATCTCTTTTCCGCCAATTTTCTTGAACGGGACTAAGTCCTCAAAGGAATACGATTTCACTTCCTGAAGTTCAGGAATGGCGTCGATCGGCATAAAGTGCGTAGGACCCATCTGAGTGACCCGAAAGTGAATCGAAGATGAGACCATCTGAACCCGGAATGTCACCGGACATTCGCGCCCCTCAAGGGCTCTAAGAGCCGACATCATGTCTCTCATTGGAAGGGACACCGTATCAGTCAGCGCATACAACTTCGCCTCATCGTGTTTCATGGCGAGTCGCAAAAGATATCCGTAAGTATGGTGGTCCATTACCTGCTCCATAGAAAGTTGCCAGCCTTCCATCTGAAGTTTCAGCGTCGTCGATTCAAACCCTGCAAATATGACTCGTGCTGGGGGACTAATTTCCCTCAGCGACTGTGGTGAGTAGGTCATCCAATGCCCTCTTTTCGTTATCCCACGCCGTCTTAGCTTTCCGTACTCGGCGCATTTGATCTTTGATTCGGTTCTTAGCCGCTTCCGTTTGCTCCTTAAGAACTTCCTGCTCCGCTTCTTCCTTCACCTTCTTGATGTCCAACATGACCTCTCCTTTCGATTTTAATTTTCCAGGGGAACAATCTGTGGAGCAGCGGAACTCTCGTCTTGAGCCTCTGCTTTTCCATCTCGACTGCCTCCCTGAACTCCTCTTGTTCCAGTTCCTTCAAAGCTTGTTGCTCTATTTCCTTCATATGACTCCCCTAATAACTCCGGATGGAATAGCTTCCCCGAATTAAGCTCCCAACCGTCTCTCTGTAGTTGCTTCCAAAAGTCTGGATATTTTCTTAAGAACGTGAGCGCGCCGGTCTGTCCCCATTCGACATGGTGGCGGCGGCACTTTGGATAAATCAGAAACTCGGCGTCGGTTCTGGTATGACCGTAGGTCTTGATGTGACTCGGGTCCGATGGGGTTCGGCCACAGACCGCGCATGGCTTGTCGCGATAGGATTTTCGAAGTTGGGGATTCTTAGGAGGCATTGAAACCTCCCGAAATGGAGTACCGCAATTTTACCGCAATCCGAGGTCTATACGGGTGTAAACGGGTGCAAACGACGGGTTTTAGGGAGTCCGGCCGATTTGGGCCTAAATCCTTCGAAATAAGGGTTTTAAAAGGGCTTTTTGGTAAAAAGGAATGGTAGAGCCACCAGGAATTGAACCTGGAACTGAGCTTTAGGAAAGCGCTGAATTTGTTAGCAAGTAATTGATATAGCAACACTTTATTTCGACTCCCGCAATTTTACCGCAACCACTTCGCATAATTGCATCAAGTCATCTGCTTCCAGATGAAGGTAGTGCTTCATGAAAACCTCCATACTCAAGCCAGCAAAAACGCATATCTCAACCGCACTGAATTTCGATTTCTTCGCCTTGATCTGCTTCGCCGCTTCGGTCAAATACGTGTGTCTGAGATCATGAACCCGCATCTTTCGAGTAATGCCAGCCTCGGCTTTTAGAGCCCTCCAAAATGGATCGAACGCCGAAAGCGGTGCGCCCTTTTTCTTCGGCGAGGGGAAGACCCACTTGGTGCCCTCGGGCTGAGACTTTCGGTGCTTCTTTAATTCTCGAACGAGCTCTCTTGAAATTGGGAAGGTTCGGGCTTTCTTCGTCTTCACGTCAGCGCGTCGTAGATGAATCCTACGCTTGTCCAGGTCAACTCTATCCCAAGTCAACTGGATCATCTCTCGTCGCCTCATTGCATGCCCTAACCCCATGATGAGAACTAGTCTCATAAACCCATCAACATGGCGAGAGAGAGATTCGATCTCCTTCGCCGTTAAAACCGTTCCTCGAAAGTCTGAAGGCTCAGGTTTTGAGAGTTCAGGAACTTTCTTCAAAAACCCATCGCGCACTGCCATCTTTAGAGTGGCTTTCAAGTAGACCCATTGCTCATGAGCTCGAGGTACCCCAGTCGCAAGGTAGTTCAACCACAAGGCTTCATCTATCTGATCGATGTAATAACTTTTGAACGCCGGCTTTAGGCGCTTCATCACGGAGTTAATTTTATTTGTCGTCAGGGCTCGATTCTTGTTCGAACGCTCAGTGACAAACCGATCCGCTGTGACATCAAACTTCATTCGCTTTCGACCGAAGTGATCAAAGGGCTTCCCTCGCCACTCAGCATACATTCTGTGAGCCTTCTCGAGCGCACGGGTCTTGTTCGACCTTTCGCGAGTGGAACGCGTGAGACGCTTCTGGGAAGGGTGATCCGACCAGTAAGCATCAACCCAGTAAATCCCTGACTTGGGGTCGCGCTTAAAGTACGGATATTTCTTTGAGGCCGACTCTAGTTTCATGCAGTCTGAACTTCGTGAGCATCCATGAATTCAATGAGGGCACTTTTCTTGATTCGAAGCGGCGAGTTATTGTCACTCGCACCGAGCTTCGATGCCTTGATATACCCCTTTGCCACTTGCCGGCTGATAAATGCCGGTGAGACTTTCAGGAAGGCCGCCGCCTGTTCGCGGTCAAAGACTTCCTCCCCTAGTAACTCGGTTCTCTTTTCCATCCCCTTACCTCTCCAAACTCCAAACCGCGATCAACGCGATGTGAATCAATAACGCCACAATCACCGCAATGTCCCAGTTGATCAAAACGGAATGTCCGGATTACCTTCCGGTTCGCCTTTCTTAGACTTTGAGCCGAACTCGAATTTATCAATGTGGATCTCTGTGGAGTACCGTGTGCCGCCGTTCTGATCTTCCCATTGGCGCGTTTGAAGTTCTCCAGTAATAAGTAGAGAATCCCCCACCCCGACATGCTCAGCAATCACGTCGGCTTGCTTTCCCCATGCGACGACACGGTGCCATTCGGTCTTTTCCTGTTTCTGACCGGCCTGGTCGTTCCAACGCTTGCTCGTTGCTAGTGAGAAATTGCAAACCGATTTACCGTTTGCGGTGTATTTAAGTTCAGGCGCTTGGCCGACCCTTCCGTAAAGATGTACGATGTTCATGCCGACTCCTTTAGTGCTAGGCGTTCCCACTGCTCACCGAACGTGAAACCAGCTTTCTTAAGCTTTTCGTCCATGTCTTTAATGAACTGCGGAATAGCATCATCAAGGGTCTTGAACTTCTTCTCGTCCTTATCGACCGTGATGATTTTGATTGGATTCTTTTTCATGCGTGGATCGTACTGAGCGAAATCCCATTGCTCTAAACCTAGAACCCACATACTCATTTGAACCTGCCACTTCCATTCAGGCTTCAGTTTGTCGTCGAGTAGGAAGTCAATATAGTTCGTCGTGTTGTAAGGACACTTGATCTCACATCCCTTTTTCTCATTCACAAGTGCATCTGGACTGCACCCGACGCGGAAGGTCGCATCTTTGAAAGCGAAGCCTAATTGATGGAAGTCGTGGCCGCTCACAAACTCATAAGAGCTACGGGCCGCCGCCTCATGGCTATTACCCCAATCAAGTGCGGGCGCGCTCAATTCCCTCATCTCGCCCGTCGCAATTTGTGCGATCAACTCATTCATGTAGGTGCTACGCGATGCCGTTGTGGTGCCAGCCACTGCCTTGCTCGCGTTCGATGCCGAGATTACTCCGAGCTTAGCCGAAAACCATGCCTCCGAACCTTGGGTCATATCGCTTAAATTAATTCCGTACTTCGAAGCGAATAGCTCTAAATTCGCGTTAATTTGCTTTAGTGTCTTCATTCTGAACCTCCACTGGTTTGGCGTACTGACTCAGAAACGCCACGGTTTTGTCTTGCTCCGATGGGGTCAACTCTTCCAGAGAGTCGATCGCTCGGTTGTGAATTAGAGGAAGATGATTCAATAGCTTTTCTTCGGGCCTTCCCATCGCCTTTAGAAGAGAACGAATCTCGTCAAATCGAGTTTTAACTTCGCTCGAGGTAGCCGCCTGGCCGCCGCCATTAAGCTCGACGGCCTCGGATGCATCTACCTCAGCAATTGCAGTTTCGAGTCGCTTTGCCTTGTCGGTGCGAGGCCACAATTTTGCGGCCCTACGAATGCAGGTCTTTTTGATCATTTCGCCTTCATCGGTCACCCAAGGGCACTTTTTAGCTGGGTCTCGCTGATAGGCCTTCCATGCTTCGGAGCGGTCTCGGATGGAATAAACTTCAGCAATCGGCATCGTCGTGACCAAATACTCATCGTCGTAGGTCTTAGCGACACAGTAGACGCCGACTACTCTCCCACGGTCTGTACTAAAAGCTTCATACTGGTGATTCGGTCTCAATCCGCCGCCCCTGGCTTCGAACGTGTCTTTTTCGTAAACCAATTCGGGAAGCGCCCAGCGAATGGAGCCGATATCGCACGCAATAGCAATCAAGCCCTGGTAGCTGATATCGAGCGTGATGGCCTTTTTCCGAGGCACGAGGTAGGCGAGTTTTTCGACTGGATTGAGTGACAGTCCGACGGCGGCCACGTTAGTAATCGCTCGCTTCAGTGAATCGGGATTCCCTTGAGCCACACGAAGCAAGTAGCTATTATCCGAAAGCGCTTGTTTGGCGAATTCTGCCTCTCTCGTGAATGTGACTGCACCCTCACTCAGTCGGTTAAACTTATCCTCGGTGCTTAGAATCAGTTGGTATGCTTGTTCGATGTTCATTGTTCAGTCTCCATATCGAGGTAGCCTCGTTCAACTTGCCTCTCGAATTCGATTTCCCTTCTAAGGGCCTCGAGTTCAACTCGGGTCATGATTCGGTAAAATGGATCGATCTTAGACATCACAATCCTCCTCAACAACTTCTGAGTTGCAGAGATCGCCGACAATGTCGGAGCACTGATTGAGCGATTCAACGTTTCGGTTCAACCACTCTCGAGCTTCCTCTGGATCATCGTGAAGGGCATCAAGCGCCGCCTTTAGATTTCCTTGAATTGCGCGGGCGTGCCGCTTGAAAGCGTCATGCATTCTACGTTGCCGAAGCCAGGTGATCTGGGTCTTAGTCATTGTCTCGACCCTCCGCTTTGGAGATTGCGCGCTCTAGGCGAAACTTGAAATTCTGATAGCCTTGGTCGTGGGCGCATTGGTTTGCTTTTGCCCAATCGTTAAGAAACTCAAGCGCGTACTTGCATTCTTTGAGCATCTCTGGCGCAGCGGCGATGAGACGAGCGTTGGCCTCACTTCCACTAACCCTCGCGATGAGATCATTGTAAGCTTCGTCCTCATCAATCCTATCTTTTACGACTCTATGACCGTGAAGCCACTTGTATTCCCAAGGTCCCGGCGTGTGTTGTGGTCTACCCATTCGACACCTCCGCCATGACCTCTCGACGCTCATCCTGGTTCAAACCTTTAAGGAATGACTCGATGTAACCGTCGACCATTTGAGGGCAGTTAGAGTTGAACGTGTGACCGCCCATGTCCTCGTAAAGATCTTCCGCCAAGAGGACCAACTCCCCATAGTCGACCATGATCTCTAAAAGTTTTTCTCGTCTCGCATTCGTGTCCATTAGAAAACTCCCTGCAAACAACCAGCTTCCCAGCATGATTCACACGGCGATCCGTCATCCGTGGCTCCGCAATATGCGCAGATAGATTCTGATTCTGTTTCGATAGTGGGTTCGTCGTTCAAGCCGCCCGTTCCTCTCGGCTCATCACTTCAAAGAGATCGACGATCTCGCACGTGCATGTGTTCGTTCCGGCAAAACCAGTGTGGTCGCATGGGTACTTCTCGAGCATCCTCACGCCGACTTCTTTGGCTTCACGGATTGCTCCACAAGAGATGAGATCTCTCATCTCAGCGGCGGCCATTCGGGCTTCAAAAGGGGTTTTCGTTTCGTTGATCATAAGAACCTCCCAGCGTTCTTGACTTAAATGGTTGAGTGAAATAATCTGATTAGGCTGAATCCCTATCCTTCGCGATGGCCAGAGCTTCGCTCTCCGTTAGGCCAGCCGCGACGGCGATGGCGTAGACTGTCTTTGGCAACTGCCGTTCGCCTCTCTGAGCCCGCATAATCGTTCTTTGTGAAACCCCGGCATTAGTAGCCAGCCTCATTTGGGCTGCGCCGCCCCCGTGTCGAATCACATAGTTGTCGATTATTTCACTCAACTTCTTATCCATACAGACAATATGAACGTGCACGTTCTTTTTGTCAACATTTTTCAGAAATAATGCGCCGCCTATTTGGTGAGCCTCACTTGGACGGTAGGGTATCTTGCAACTATTGGAAACTCTTGGGAAAAGGTTCGCAGCGAACCTAAAGCAGTTAAGGAAGGCGTCCGGTCTGACTCAAGATGGGTTGGCAGAACGTATGGATTTGTCGCTAAATACCGTTCAAAATTACGAGCTGGGGCGCCGGTGGCCTCAGCCCGACGTGATCGATAGACTGGCATCAATCTTAGAGGTTGAACCCACGAGATTCTTTCTGAGCCCTCGAAAAGGAGAAATGGAGGACCTCGCCCGAAGCCTGAATGACCTCTTAAAAGGGGGGAGTGAAGACCCAAAAACCATGGGGATTCCGCAAGACATCCTTTTGCTTCTAAGCGATTTTCAAGATGACGAAATAGTAATGGGAAGTATCCGGGGCATCCTCAACGTCGCCGCGAAGTCTCGTCTTTCACAGGCTTCCCAAAAGAAGAAACAAGCCTAAGGTGCGGTTTCTCCTTTTTGGGTGCATCGGTTCGAGCCTCTACTTTTGCGGAGACACCAATCACCTCGAGCGCGGTCTGAATTAACATGACCACCTGCTCTAGCTGCTTTCGGTCAACCCCGTTTTTTCCGTTCGGCATAATCTAATTATAATAAGCCTACCCGCGAGAAGCCTAAGCTACCCTTGGGTTGATTAAGTCAAATTAGAGTGAATTCGAGATTGATTAGAAATCCTATATTTCATATAGAATTTGAACCCAAGGGAAGCGACTGATATCAAATGGTATTGCGATACCTTCACAACTATTCGAAAATATTAAAGATATCTTTCCTGGCCATGATGGATCCACCATATTCATTTTTTACTAAATGAATCACGTAGGATTTCGATACGCTTGTATGCTGATTCGAATCACAATACTGGCCCTATGCATTCTTTCAACACCCACTTTCGGAGACGGCCCTGAAAAACGCCATGTCGTCGGAGCCCTCCCTGGGGCAGCGTTCTTCACGAGCGGCGACAATGATGTGAGCTTTAACTTCGGCTCACGAATCGGGTTCGGCGTGTTCCGTGACAACTCCGGCCTACTTACTTTGGGGCTTCATACCCAAGGCATTTGGGAAAAGGAAACCGTAGGCACAGTCGACGTTAGAAGTCGAATCTTCGTTATGAGCCTCGAGATCATTGGTCGAGAGTTGTTCGGCACCGGGCTTTATCTGGGCGGTAGATTCGGCCCTGCTTTCTCTAGAGTAAAGATCGACACGGTAAGTGGCAGTGGCGTTGCGTTCGGAGTCGGCCCGGCACTGGGCTACGAGTTCCGGTTCGGAGACGCGCCACTAGGTCTTTGCCTCGACTTCTCTTGGCTATCAGTCACATCCCACGATATTAGCTTTAGTGGTGTACCGGTAACAGTCGAAGCCTCGTCCGCCATAGTTCTATCGGGCGGTCTTCAGTTTCACTTCTAATCAGGATACCTCACCGCGAACCCTTGCGGAGCCACACGCTTGGTCGGTGGATTCCAGCACGGCGGAAACTCTTCGATGAGATCCGGGTTCTCGTGGAGCATATTTCTTACCGTCCGAATCGAAACACCTAGCAGGTCAGCCGCATAGGAGCGGTTTCCCTTGGTCTGTCGAAGGGCTTCTCTGAGAGCGTTTCTCTTAATTTCCTTGAGGTTTTTTCCGCTGACTTCTATCATGGGTTTCAGTGGGGCCCCGAAGGGCCCGCTAATTTTAAAGTAATGTGACAACGATGATCATGGCCGCGATAATCACGGTCACTCGGTTGTCGAATTTAATCTCCATCCTTGGATCTCTCTTTCTACAGCGCAAAATGGATAAACAAACCCGTTGACCTCACGCTGATTTTTAGAGAGAATTCCAAGTAAGTTTTGTTTTGGAAGTCTCCCGTTTCAACGGGCTTGAGAAGCCGGACCCCGCAAGGTTCGGCTTTTTCTTTTTGTGATCTAAGTTTTTCGAGCTACATCATATCCATCTCCAATCTTCGTTTCAAACTGTGGCACTCCGTGGGCGTCGCTACGCGGCAATCGCCCGGTAATAAGGTTTCAAAATAGCCACGATATCCTTACGATGATCGAACGGACGAACTCGCACATAGGCATTCTGCTCGATGGCGTCTTGTCTGGTCTTAGTTTTAGACCCACCCCCACCCGCTTCCTGAACGCGAATCCGATCCAACCCGAAAGCAACGTGAGTGATCTCTTTGTCGGACCTTCCGTAAAATACCAATGCTCCAAATGACGGTGCGGTGACGAAGTAAGATCTAGGACCTTTGAAATAGTCGTAGAGCCCTTGGGCGGTGAGATCTCGTTTCGGATCAAGCTCACCACACGAATGCATATATTCGACGATCAACCCCGAACAATCGAGCCCCTCAATCGAATCGTCCCCACCCCAAATGTAGGGCAATCCGTTGTGGCTCATGGCGTAGTCGTATAGAAGTCGGTCCATTAGCAGCGCTCCTCGCAGTAGCTGTAGAGCGTCCTAAAGTCCTCTGGAAACGTACAGACAAAGTCCTCCGATTCCGGGTAAGGCGTGAGACTTTCGGATCCATCCGGATGCTCACAATGAATGCCGCCCATTGGACGGGATCTGCAAACGTCTAGCTTTAGGTCCCGAACGCATCGGTCATTCGCGCAAGCGCGTCCAAAGTCGTTCATCTGATCGGAATCCAAGCAACGCCAACCGTCGGTATCAATAAAGGGGATATTGAACTTTCTTTCCTCCTCCGGCTTCCGCTCATCGCGGCACCGCATGGATTCGATCTCCGGAAAAGGATTGCAATACATAATCTCCGGCCCTGAATTACAGCCGCTAATTAGAACGAAAAAAATCAGACAGTTTCTCAAGACCCTCATCCTTCTTTTTCTCCTTCTCTTTCAAATCAGTCTCTCGACTCGCTTGTGCAAGATGCGACAAAGCATCGCCAAGCTCCTTAGCCTTCTTTGAGGGGTCTGGTCCGAGTAGCTCAGTAAAAAATTCAACGACCGGACGAATGAGTTTCACCAACTCCGGTAGCGCAATCAAAAAGCCTTTAATGGCATTTCCCCAAGTCATTCAACCTCCTGGGCGACGCGGCCCGGTCTCTCATGCGCCAGCCCGTTTCCCGTCGACGTGATTCCATCCGTGGAAATAGGGAAACAGGCCGAGAGGTACAGCGCGAATGGGAGTAGACCGAGCCGCATCATTTATTCCCCGACTTTCGGGGCTCTTGACGCAAGTCCGGCAAGCAACGGACCTACGATCGGAATCGCATCGATCTTCGCGACGACTTTGTCATCTTCCATGGTCGGCGTCGCTTTGACGATCATTCGCAAAGCAACGACCAAAATACCTAGGCCCATGAAAATCCATTTCATCGGCTCCCAAAGTGATGCCAAAAAAGCTAAAATGACTTCCGCTTCCATATTCTCCTCCTTAAGGTTTCCTCTCTAAAACTCTGAGCCTATTCTCATGATCATTCAGAGATTCATTTTGATTATTCGTGGTGAAAACTAGCACCGCGAGTTTCTGGTTAAGCTTGGATATATCCTTGCCCATGTCAGAAATACTTTGATTCATCGAACTCATTAGAACGACGGCCAACCAAACCGCACCCGTGATGAGCGCCCAAAATCCTTTGTCGATCCATTGTGATGTTGTGAGGTTTGGTTTTTCCATTCATCTCTCCTCTATGCTGGAGTTAGGAACCCAGTCACGTATTGATGAACCTCTCCACTTGTACCACCGCCGATGAACATTTTTGTTCCGTCCGAACTAAAGGCTAAGCCCATTGAAGACGCCTCAACGGCGGATGGGTTGAATGCAACTCCGGTATAACTAGCAGTCGAGATGTTGTAGGCCGTGCTCAAGGCGTATTGGTAGATCTGCTCAGTGGTATCACCGCTCAAAAGAAACAACTTCGTCCCGTCGGAGTTGAACCGAGCGATCAATGGATTAGTGCTCTGAGACGAAATGTCCTTACTCAAAGAATCGTAGGTTACAGATGATAGATCCCAAGCGGACGCCATCGAGTACTGGTAAATGGTGTCGTTAGTTTGTCCGACGACATAAAGCTTGGTTCCATCTGAATTAAACGTGAACCCACCTAGAGCAGTGTCTTGAGATGTAGGATCGAAAGATACTGAATCATAGCTAGCCGTTGAGAGGTCGAATCCCGAACTAAGGCTGTATTGATGGACCTCGTCGTTAAAAAAGCTTGAGAGAAACATCTTCGTCCCGTCGGAACTAAAAGCCATGTCCCGCGATCCATTCGCGCCCAATTGCGAACTAACATCTAGCTTAACAGAGTCGTACGAAGCAGTTACCACATCATAGGCTGTCGCCAGACTGTATTGCCAAACTGCGGAGTCGTCGCCACTATTACCCACGTCTGGACCAAGGATATACATCTTCGTCCCATCGGAATTAAACGCTAGACCGCGAGTTTGACTAGTCTCAGCAGAATTGTCAAAGCTTCCATCGAAGGCTGAAAGCCCGATAAGAAAACCCAGCGTTCTATAAGGATCCGCGAGCTTAGCTTGAGTTATCCCATCATCCTTAATCCGCAAGGAGGATCCAGAAAGCTCCAAAGTCGAGTCATCTGCCACAGATGATGCTAGCTTTTCACCCGTAATAGCTTGGTTCCGAATATGATTCGTCGTCACCGCCCGGTTCGCATCAACACTCGCATCATCCTGCAATTGATCAGCACCAACGGCATCGTCAGCGATTTTGGCTTGCGTGACTGCATCATCTTGAATGGACGCGGTCACCACTGAATCAGCGTTTACCAACCCCACCAGGTTGTCCACTGTCTTAATCAAAGCATCATTCGCATCGTAAACCGCAATCTTGTAAGAAAGTGAATCATCAAGCCAAATGTTCGCTCTGCCTGCAGCATCTAGAATCACCGGGTTCGCGTTCGGAGTTCCAAGCCCACTATCGGTGTAACTTGCTTGCAGCGTGGTCGTTCCGGCCTCATAGGTGTAGACCTTACCGCCGGCCAACGGATTTCCGTCGCTGTCATCAAACTGCTGTAAAACGTCAGGTGCGATTGAGCCCATTTAGTTCTCCCCAAATTCTTTTTGAAGTTTTTCTCGAACGCGCTCCATTGCCTTCGAGCTTTTTTTAAGATCCGATGCCTGCATGAGAAGCCTTTGACCTTTTTTTGATGCCTTAGCCTTTTTCAGTACTGTTTGACTGAGTTGAACTTTCTCAGCGCCACGCTCAATCCATTTTGCTTGGCCTCTAGCGGCGGGTTTTCTGTTTGGTTCTTTTCCCTTGCTCGATTGCTTTTGGATGTGCTTTCGAACCCGTTCGCGACGTTTTTTGTCCTCGATGAGATCAATTAAGGATGGATCTTCCTCGAAAACTCCGAGCAAGCGCTTATCGTTCAAGATCGGATCGTCTTGCTTCTCGAGATCCGGCGTCATTGTTCCGCCCCGGATTGCGCCAATACTCGCCGCCCGAGGAGTCACCTTTTCCGCAACGCGAGCACCGCCTTCGAGTGCCTTACCTGCCGCATTATAGCCTCTGGCTTGCAAAGAGTTTCCAAATGATCGGCCAAATTTGTTCAGACCCGCACCGGCAACGGCGCCCGCAGTAGCGCCCGCAGGGCCGCCGATCATTCCCCCTATAACCGCTCCACTCCCGCCGGAAATCGTATCCGTCAAACTCACTGAGCGGTTGGCCTGGTTTCTTGCAATTTCAGAATCAAGAATGTCATCCGCGACACTCATGTTCGCGTATCTTCGATTAGCGGCTTTCAGAGAACCTTTAGGAACGTCATCCGAGAGTCGACTGATACCCTCGTCCATCGCGTCTCGGATTGCGGTTCGTTGCTGATAGAGGCCTTCCTGTGCGCCACGCATATCAGGTGCGGCCTTATTGAAATTAATACTACGGTCGATCCCTTGTCGGAGCTTTTGGGCCTGTTTAAGAGTGATCGTTCCGTTCTTAGCGAGAGTTGAGGCCTGCTTTTCGATCGCCGCGACCGTTGCTTCCATCCCTGGAATGTTTTTCATCTCAAGGAAGTCCTCGGAATCCAGAATGCTATCCGCGATCTTTTTCGCGTTGATCACGTCACCGTCGCCGGCGTTTTTGATAAGATCGTCAATCTCACGTCCGGCCTGCTCTTTGATCTTAGAGACGCGCTTGGCGATTCGCTTCGGCGTCCCTAGAAGCGGAACGGCCTTCTTATCTAGAAGCTCACGGCCTAACTCAACGTCTTGGCCGGATTTCGCCATTTTTCTGGCTTGAGTTGGCTTCGGTCGACCAAGGGCACGCGTGGCTTTCAGGGCTCCCTTATCTCGAAGGACCTTGCCCGCCGCACCCGCAAGCTTTTCCGCACCCTTTACCGCCAGCGGAGCCGCTCCGCCTAGTGCAGCGCCGGTCGCCGCGTTACTGATTCGCTCATCAATTTGAAGGCCTGCCTCACCTTCAATATCACCGGGGTTTGCAAGTGCACCGATCTTTGCGCCGGCCTTCGCTCCACGGTAAGCCTTCTCGGCTAGACTAGCACCTTTGGACGCCGCGCCCACGGGGACTAGAGCGGTTGAGACGATTCCGGCCCCGGTTCCGATCGCGGACGCCACCGGATGTTCTTCGCTTTGCCTCTCTAACCGCCGAGCATTCCGGTCTCGCCTCTCGACGTAGCTTGGGTCATTCGTTTGAACGTTGAATCCCTGTTCACGAAGTTTTTCGTCTAAGTCGGCGTTCGGATCAGGGACAAGCCAGTCGGCCGCCGCCTGCAAGTGTGGGAGGTAGCCCAGCGTCGCCGCGTCCGCGAAGGAATCAAGCCCTGCTCTAGCCGCTCCGGCCACATCGGAAGATTCACCCGATTGGACCGCCTGCGCTCGACTCTTCCAATTGAGCTTAGTCTTCGTGCCTTGATCTAAAACGGCCCGATCCTTCCAACTCATCGAACCACCTCATAGCCGTCATTTTTGGCATCCGGTAGATCCTCTAGATCAATCACGTAGGTTTCTTTGCCGTTGGACACCCGAACCTTACCTGCACCGGAAGCATGAGCCTCCGGCTCAACACTCATCCCTCCACCCTCTCGTCTCGGTTTCCTGGCGACCCGAGTAGGGTTTGACTGAGTTCGGCTCGGCTTGAATCCTTTCAGGGTCCCTTTTTCTTCAAAGTAGGCCATCGCTTGGTCTTTTGATGCCGCCATCGATTGAAGGGCATTTAACTCCGACTGTGCTCGGCGAATATTCTCTTCCGCGCTCAACCTAGGGTTGAATGCCCGGCTAAACATGGCCTCGGCTTCTTTCTCAGTGAATTGTCCGCCTAGAATTTGCTTCAAACTACCCTGGATCGCACTTCGAATCTCATCACGAACTTCGACCATTTCTGGATTAAAGATATCCTCGACCTTGTCTCCAAAGATTGAGGCTATCTGAGTTCCGGTGCCACCTGTTAGTTCTGGATTCTGCTCGAGAACGTTGATCGCATTTTCAAGCCGTCCGAGGTTTTTCTCGACGGTAGCCTTGCCTCCACCGTAGTAGTATTCGGATGAATCCTTACCAAAGAACTCGTCGGCCTTTTTCTCACCCGGAGTTAGGTCGGCAAGCACCGCCTTTTTCCGACCTTGCATTCTAGTGTTGGCGATCTGAGCCCTCAAGTTTTCGTTCTCCAGGTATGGCCTCATCTGGTGAAGTCGAGCGAGTGTCGCGCCGTAAAAACTCTGACTGAACTGTTCCGGAAGTTGATCGGGTGTGGCGACTCGGTTCTTGATGAGCTTCTCGCGAAGTTGCAGGTAGGCTTGAGGCCGCTGCTCCTCCGGAACTCCCGAAAGTGCCTGCATCTCCTCTCCGAACAACTGAGCCCTTCGAAGATAATCCTTGGTCGCGGCCGCTGTTTGTTCGGTTTTCATTTGATTCCCGAGTCGTTGGTTTTGCATCGCCATTTGAGTCAAACCCATTGACTTCGCCTGACGCTCCAAGGGATCTACATATTCGACCGGTCTTTGATTTCTAGCGATTTGAGTTAACTGAACCATCTCTAAGTCTCCCTAGGCGTAAGCCCCAAAGTTTCCGTAGGCTCCGCCAGCCATGGAAGGATTCGAATTACCTTGAGCCATTTTCCATTTTGCCATCCAGTTTGCCCCATCCATCACGCCTTTCGACGCTCCGGCGATTCCTCCCTGAATAGCGTTACCTTGAGCAACCATTCCGTCCGCAAGGGAAGCGCCCCGAGCAACGTCTAGTGTGGCACCCATGTTTCCGTAGTTTTGAGCTGCAGCCGCAGTTCCAGCCGCTGACGCTTGTCCCATTCCCGCAAGCGCGTTTAACCTTCCCCACCTTCGGTCTCGGTCGGCGTTGAATCGGTTGTAGGCATTTTGGTATTCGTTTGAGGCAAAGCCTTGCGAGAACCGAGTAAGATCTTTAGCCATCCTTCCGCCCATGAGGCCACCGCGCGCAGCGGCCGAGCGTTCAAGAGCTTTTTGCGCTTCGGCCATTCGAAATTCATAACCAGGATCGGTTTCAAAATCAGACTGAGAGAAATCCCTCTGGAAGTCCGGATTCTCCATCATACTTAGCGCCCTCCCGCCGGCTTGACGATAGGGAGAAAAATCCGCCCTCTGCTCCTGATACATTTCATACTGCCGCTGATTTGCGCGATCCGTCGCTTCGGCCTGGGTTTGGGCTGCATCCTTTGCGGCGTTCGACTGAATCACAGATCCCGCGATACTCCCAGCAGCCCCCAGCGCCGCTCCACCTGCTCCAATTCCTACTGCAATAAATGACATCCTACTTAACCTCCCCGATCTTCCGTGATTCGGTGAATTCTAAAAATTGGTCGAAGGTATCCACGACCAACATGTCCTCGAGTTTTTCGACCTCAAGAATGTTTTCTGGATTTGGGTGCACGGTAATCCAAACGGACTCCTCGAGTGCGTGACCAACTCTCTTTGCGCCCGGCTTTGACTTGATCACCGTTGAGGCCGTGAGTTCCTTCACGCCTTCCTCGGTTTCAACCAAAAGCTTGCCCTTACTCAAAATATTCATGTGCTCGGTCTTGTGAATTTTTCCCGTGACCGTCGCACCCTTAGGGATCGTCACTTGGCGCATGTAGACGCCCGGAGCAAAGTAGTGCTCAGTCGGGATCTCGATTTGCGGAAGTTTCAGCATCTCTTTTTCTAGAGCGACGATCTTCTCTCGTCTTTCAAGCCGTTCTGCAGTTTGGAGTTCGGTTGATTCAGTCATTAAAACGAACTCACTTCCTGGTAGTTATTTAGCTCCTCGAGCATCACGAAAGTATTATTTGAGGTACCGTCGCCGATAAGATTCGTAGCTGCGTTCTCATCAAAAGCGAATGTCACTGTCGAAGTGGTAGCCATAAATATTCGACTACTTCCTGCACTACTCCTATTAACTGGTGTGACGTTTGTAACAGGTGACGCAATACGAAAAAGAACGGCCCCATCGTGGTTTGCCGTTAATTCTCCATACTCTGAACTAGCAGTGAAAGTCGCTTGGCCAGTAACCCTGTAGTGCTTACCAACAGTAAGGTTTTCGAATTTTAGGTCAGAAATATCTGAATTATCGGCCGTAATATTTGAGCTCAGGTAGTTGACTTGGTATTTATTAATCGGCACCACGCCACTGCTAATCAAAGCGGATGCATCGGCGATGGGAATCGAAATATCATAGACAACGTATCTATGGTTGTTTCCATAAATCGCAGTGTCGCTAAGGAATAAGCCACTGTTTGTCGCCCGAGCGCAGATTTGAACCAAGTTCGTACTACCGTTGTAAACCGCGTGATACCAATTGTAGAACGGTGAGACATCACCTCGCGTCAGGTTTACAGTGCCCGAGGCATCGGTCAGCCTGACCATACTTCCAAACCCGTGCCTAAACGCCGTGGAATCGATCTTATCGGTGTCGATTGTGTATCCGTCCGGAAGTGTAAACGTTGCCGCGACACCTGACGCCGTTCCACTCTTGAACGAACCTGAGATGATGATCGCATCTCCGACAACCTTGTATCTCATGCTCACTTGGGTCACGGTTCCCAGTCCGACGAAAGTGGGCGTGTAGCTTCGCCACCCACTCAAGGCAGGTGACGCGAACACACCGATTTCGTTCGCCGAGGCATCCGCTATCGGAATTGCTAACGTCGGAATATTGAACCCGTCATTAGAGGCAATCAGATCATTGGCATTTTGCGGGTCAAATTCACTGTTTTGGCCTGCGCGGTAGAACCTAACTTTATCTGTATTTGTTCCGTCGTAAGCACCAACGAGGATTCCCGGAATTGCGTCCTCGATTAAGTATCGAGAAGTGGAGCTGTTCGTTTGTCTGAACCCAGCCCCAAAAGCGTCGATGTTGGCAGTTGAGCTGACCTTACCGCCTGCATCGATCTCGTACCCACTTGGAAGTGAAATTGTGAATGGGTTACTCGAGACTGTTCCAGTCGTTAAACTTCCCCTAATGTATAGGGTGTCACCTTGAACCTTGTATCTAAAGTTAACGTTTGAAGGCGTTCCGATGCCTTCGGTTGTAGGTGTATACGAGCGCCAATCACTCACCGGCGAGACATGAGGATAGGTCTCAGGACTAAGCTTCACGTCGTCGATCACCAAATCCCACGACGATGCGGTGACACTATCTGATTCGATGTGAAGACTGATTCTGACTTGCTCCGTGGTATCTTTTGTCTGAATCGCGAACCGTTGAATGATCGATTCATTCAAAATGATCGGATCTTGTGCGGCATTCGTGACATTGAACGGTCGAATATTCCGGATAATCTCGCCATTCGTCACGTCATAAGCTTTGATCGAAATATCTGAGCCGTTATAGTTTGCGGACCCGCCGTCATGACTCAATGAGAAGACTAATTCCGAACCGCGGTACTGCTTATCAATCGTGGCCGATGTGAGAGTCACACCCTCACCGCTTGCGTCCGATGCCGCTTTTGAAATCTTAAGTGAGGTCGATCCCTCTAGAACTTCCGACGCGGTTGTCGTCGTTGCGGTTGAAATCGAGGAAGGTGAACCGCCGGTGCCGTCAACGTAGGTGCCTGTATCGTCATAGGTTGAAATGCCTGTCGTACCGTTCTCAAAATCTCCGGGCTCCTCAAGATAGTTCACACCGCCCGAACCGCCTCCCGCCGCTGCGACCTCATCGATCGCATCGTTGACGTCAGTCGCAGTCAGTCCCGAGGTTGAATTATCGTAAGAGATCGCCGAGGCGTCGTGAGCGTCGACGGTGTCATTCAAGTGGTCTGTTAGGTCGGATTCAACCGCCGTGACACTAGCCGATGTGGCTCTGGTATCAATATCGGTCTGGAGCTCCACTAGGGCGGCTTGCGCGTCGGTTGATGAGAGATTTCCGCTAGCACTCACCCCAATGGCCGATGCTGCGTGCGCACTAGACGAATCGTTAATGTGATCAGTGAGATCACTTGCAACGGAGGCCGCCGTCTCAACCCCGCCGATTTGCTGATAAATCGTATTGAACCACTCGGACCACGGTCTAGAAATCGCACCGAAGCGATCTAAGATCTTTTGTCTAAGTGGTGCAGGAGGTAGATTAGGCAACGGCTTGCCCTCCCCTCACCTCGAGCTCCGCTCCGATGAGCACAACCTTTACCGGCGCACTAACCATGACGCGGTAGATTCGATTTCTCGCGGATCCGAGTCGTCGCCAAATCACGCGCTTCTCGAATTCACCAATTTTTCCGATGGAACGAATTTGCTCATTCGACCACGTTCGCCCGCCATCATTCGACCACTGCAGCGCCGCGTATGGATCGGAGCCCTCAACGCCCCTGTCAAGCCCCACGCCGACTTCCATGTCAAGTTGAAAAGATGAGTGGAAAAGCCGCTTAAGACCTCCTGAAATCTGAGTGCCTTGACGTGTCCTGATAATCGCGGTGCCGTTGTCGGTATAAACGTCTTGATCAAGCGTGTAGACGTTGCCGTTTTCAAAATCCCCGACAACCGTTTTTCCGTAGGCAAGTGTCGCGGTCTCGGCACGGTGACGAATCTCACCCCAAAGATCCTTGTAGGTTCTCTCGTGCCA
>CERH01091789.1_pt1 | contig 21381 bp, 16 predicted proteins | sample 530991 | NCBI WGS metagenome assembly CERH01 (sample SAMEA2621191, study PRJEB7988) | marine metagenome | biome: marine biome (ENVO:00000447); feature: mesopelagic zone (ENVO:00000213); material: "saline water (ENVO:00002010), including plankton (ENVO:xxxxxxxx)" | depth 800 m | reverse complement strand
GTAGCTTCAAGATACTTTGGCTATTTAGGTTCAGCACCTCAGCAACAAACTCAAACTACTACTGGTGGAGGAGGTAAATAATGGTTGTACAATTAGCAAGACCATCTGACGAGGAACAATTAAAAAATCTACAAGCTGCTAGATTTCAACCAAATCCCGGACCAATGCAAGCACAACAACCAGGTGTTATGGAAACTATTGCTTCAACTGCAGGTAGTGCAGCTGCTGGTAAATTAGGTGAAGCTGCTGCAGGTAAACTAATGTCAGGTAGTTTGTTTGGAGGTTCTGGAGCTGCTGCTACTGGTGGTATGGGTGCATTAGGTGCACTAGGAACTGCTGTACCTTATGTAGGCTTAGGCTTACTTGCAGGTAAAGCATTTGGTTTGTTTAATCATGGTGGTATGGTACCAGAAATGATGATGGGACCTTTATCAAAGATAAGATATAAAAGAGGTGGAGGCGAAGTCTCTGAGGAAATAGAAGTTACATACGGACCGTTAGCTAAAGGAGCTTAGTATGAAGTTAAAGAAGTTTACACAAAAAGATCGCTATGGGAATATGAGGTCTTTCGAGTTTGATATTACAGAAGGACAAATGGAAGTTCCTCCTATGACTTCCTCAATACCTATGTATGATCATCCTGGAGAACCTAAAGGTACTGACACTGTACCAGCTTGGCTTACTCCTGGTGAGTTTGTAGTAAACAAAGAAGCTACAGATATATACGGTCCTATAATTAAAAAGATGAATGACCACGGTAGAGAAATACAAAATATGAAACCTGAGTATGCAGAAGTTGGCATGCCTGTACCTAAGCCTAGTAAAGATGTTATAGCTGGAGAGAAATTTAAAAATAAAAGAAGCAGACAATCTGATATTTATAATTACTTAAAAGAAAACTATCCCCAGTTAACTGATGATGCTATTGCGGGTATTATGGGTAATATAGGTGTAGAAACTGGTTATACTTATGAGTACACTACTAGACAAAATGAAAATACTGGTGATCAAATGGGCCCAGGTATGGGACTATTTCAATTTGATGAACAAAAGAAACCTTATTTAAATTATTTAAAAGCAAATAATAAAAAAGATTCTATGGCTTCTCAGTTAGATTATTTTGTACAAAGTATATATAATAAAGATGCTGTACCTCATCCTAAAAATGAAAGTGGTTTTAGGATAGGTAAAACAAATGCTGAAAATTTACAAGCGTCATTTGCTAATAAAGATGCTAAAGCTATAGCTTTAGATATAATGAATAAACATTTAAAACCAGGTATTCCTCATGCCGATAGAAGAGCTAATAAAGCTGAAGAAATAAAAGAATTAATAGATAATAAAGTATTTGGTGATCCTTCAGTTTATGATAAGTATAGAGAGGCAGGAATACAAGTGCCTCCCAGTTCAGATGGATTTAGTCTTAACATTCCTAATCCCTTTAGTGGTATTAAAGAAAAAGCTACTAGCATTGTTGAAAGTGTAAAAGATTTTATAGATCCAAATGATATTGGTTTTAAGTTTACTAAGCCAGAAAAAGTAAATCCTTTTAAAGAAGGTGGTGCAGTGCACTTAGATCCTGGTGGTAAAATATATGGAACTACAGGTCAAACTACTTCTGCAATGGATGATGATATAATGAAGCTTATATTTGATTCACAACAAAATGTAGCTAAAGCTAATGAAATATTAAATGATAATCCGTTAAGTTCTGTTCAAGTACCTGAAGATGATTCAACAACTATATCATTTGAAGATTCTCCAAGTGTACCGGAAATAATTAAACCTATACCTTTTGGTGCTGATGATATGGTTATGGAAAGTAATATTCCAGATCCTATTGGTAGAAGTAATACTAAAGTTACAGGTTTTGAAGAAGATGTATCTGATATGTTACCATTAGATCAACAAACATTTGTAGGAAATTATTCATATGATCCTCAAGGATTAGGTATGGAAGAATTAGGTATGGAAATGCCACCACCATATGAGGCAGTAGATGAAAATATGTATGATGATGATACTGGTGATATAATAAATCTTCCAAGAAGAAATATTTATGATGATGCTTTTGCAAAAAATGATAAGCGTGAGATAGGTGCTGTAAGAAGCTCAATTAAAGGATTAAAATCGCGAATAAAAGATAGAGATAAATCAATTACTAATTTAAATCCTAATGATCCTAAGTATGCAGAAAAAGTAGCACGACTTAGAAAAGAAATATTAGATTTTGAAAATAAATTATCTGAAGAAGAATCAATGCTAGCTACTAAATTAGCTGTAGCACCTGGAGAAGGTCCGGAACCTTTATTTAAAGCAAAGGTTAAGGATGCAGATCTTATAATGGCAATACAAAAAAATGAAAAAATATTAACAGATAAAGATGCTACTAAATCTGAAAAAGATTTAGCTCAAGAAAGACTAAATGCTCTTAAAGCAGAATACGAAAAAACTGAGTCAGCTAAAATAACTAATATAATAAATAAAGCTGAGGCTAATGAATCTGAAGCTAATTTAAATAATGCTGCTAGTAAAATAGATGATGCAACAGCTAATAAGATTTCTACCGACTTAGCTAATAATGCAAGTATTATAAATACATCTGGAGCTAATGATCCAAAGAATCCTAATGTACAAAAAGCTAAAGATGCTATGAAGTTTTTATTTGGTGATCTTATAGATGCTAAAGAAATTGGAAGGGCTGCTGCTGTTTACTTAGGTTCAAGAGCATTAGGTTATGACCATAACAGCTCAATTAACTATGTTGCTAAACAGTATCTTAAAAGAGTAGATGCTAAGACAGCTCAAATAGATAAGTATATAGCTGATAATGCAGATAAGTTTGAGCCTATATCTTTACAAGCATTTAAAGATTCTCGAGGTGACTATAGCACATTAATACCTAAAGGTGCAAAGGTTAGAAGTACTGGTGAAAGAAAACCATGGTTTGGTAAAGACACTGGGCCTTCTGGTAGAATGGCTTATCAGTTTAAAATTAAAACAGGTGAAGGTGATCTTACTTACTGGTCATTTGATATAAATGGTAAGAGCAGAATAGGTGCAGGCTATAGTGAAGATGGTAGTAAAGTAAAAGGTAGTGATCAATTTAATGAGGCAGCTAGAAAAAAGATTCCTAATATTAAAGATCAAATGGAAGAGCTTTTAAATAAGCATGCACGTAAGCTAACTGGTGTTAATAAAACAACAAAAGCTAAAATATATGAGGACTATACTAACTTAACACCTGCTAATTCAGCTGAAGAAATTGCTTTTTGGGCACAAGAAAATGGTATATCATTACAAAGATTAGGTCCTGGTTTAAAAATGGCAGTTATAGCTGCTGCTGAAAACTTTACTAATCCTCCAGATGGTAAGCCACCTTCTAAAGCTGAATCACTTATACCTTACTTAGAAGAAGCTACTATAAAACAAAGATTAGATATAATGGTTCCAGGTTTAACTCAAGCTAAAGTTGGAGATGAAGTTGTTCAAGTAGATACAGATACTCTAATGAATATTAATGATAGAGTTAAATCAGTATCTCAGGATATTAATCAATTTTATAATGAAGCAGCCGATATTTGGAATAACCGTGGCACAACTAAAGATGGTAAACCTAAAGGTATTAATCCAGACACAGGTAAATTATGGCGAAAAGAATATGAAGAAGCTGCAAAGAAACCTGAAAATGAAGGACTAACACCGTATGCATTATTTGTAATTGATATTACTAATAAACTAAGTGGAGTTAACTAATGGCTATTAATATAGATGTGTCAGGTTTTGATAAACCACCACCTATAGATAATATGGAACATCGCTTTATTGATGGTGATACTCTTATAAATAAAGAAGGTAATCTTCTTAGACTACAAGGTTTGAGTGCACCCGAAATAATGCGTATGATAGATGGTAATTTAAAACCTGGAACTGCTGGTGGTTGGGAAGCTACTAAACAAATTAGAAACCTAGCAGAACAATTTGATTTTAATAACGTACATTATCTTACAAATCCAGATGGTACACCTATGATGGATGCCACTGGTACTAGACAGTTAGTTAGAATTACTGATCCAGATGGTAGAGATTTTGTAGAAACTTTAAACTCATATGGTATAGGTAAACTAAATAGGTTTAGTTCACCTGAAGAAATACAAGCAGCACAAATAGGTGCAATGCTTAGAGCTGAAGGTACACCTGATTTACAAGATGAAAGCTTAGATCAGTTTGATAAAGCAAGAATAGCTATTAATCAAATGGCAGACAGTGAAAAGTTTTATGAAACTGAATTTAAAAGAGTAGCACTTGATGAACAAACATTAGCTAGATTAAATGCTGAAAGACAACCTGGTGAATCAAATGCTATGTATGCTTTAAGAAAAAGAAGAGCAGCAGATTATAGTAATAGTTTAGTTCAGAAAAGACATAGCGATAGAACACTTCAAAACAAAGCACTTCATCCTTGGTCTGAAAGTTTTGACACAGGATGGACTGGTGTTATTGAAGGTGCCTATGGTATGGCTAATATGATTGGCGAAAAAACTGGTATTAATTGGTTAGAAGAACTTGGTCAAGAAGGTATTAAGAGACAACACAAATATCTTGCTAACAAACCTGAAGTAAAAAATAATATACTAAAATATAAGTTAGATAATGATGGTAATGTTATAGGAAATGAATGGGATATAGATGGTGTGGGCGGTTTCTTTGAGTATATGGGAAATATGACAGCTATGGCTTTACCTTATATGGGTGTAACTATAGGTGGTGCTGCATTAGCCCCAGTAACTGGTGGTACATCTTTAGCAAGTGCTACAGGAGTTGCTGCGTTATCTAATGTTGGTGTTAGTATGCTTGCACCTGTTTCAGTATATGCAGGACAAAACTGGAATGAAATGGAAGGTGAAGATAAGAATGCTAGCCTAGCTGTAGCTGCTGGTGTTACTATGTCTGTCTTAGATAGATTAGGTCTTAAAGGACTTATGGGAGGTGCTAAGGGTACCTTATTAGATTCTAAGTATAGAGATACTATGATACAAGCATACAAGCAAGCTAACCCAGGAGCAACTGATGATATGGCTAAAGTTGCCATAGGTAATATGACTCGAAAAGAATCTGCAAAGTTAGCAGGTGATGTAGTAAAGGTTGCAAAAGATCAATTAAAGTTTGGTAATTTATTAAAGAATTTTTCAAAGAATGCTGCTAGAGGATTTGGTATAGAATCAAGTACTGAATTAGGTCAGGAACTTACTGGTTATATGGCAGCAGTATATGGTAGTGATAAGCCTTTTGATTCTGTTGAATTATCTAATAGATTAATTAATGCTTATATCGCAGGAGGAACTTTAGGTGCAGGATTTTCTGTACCTGGAACAGCTTATAATGCGGGAGCATGGGCTGATGTAGCTGTAAGACAAGCGCCAGCTGAAGATAAACGTTTATCTCAAGAAGGTAAATGGGCTGAAGAAGAAATGGCTTTAAATAATGGTATACAAAGAAGTAATAAAGATATAGCAGAAGAAGCTAAGAAAAAAGCTAGGGCTAGACCACTATCACCGTCTGATGATTTTAATACTATGGCAGATGCTGGTGAAAGGCAAGCTAAAGATAGAGATATATGGTCAAGTGTAAAAGAAACTGCTAAAGAATTACCATTCTTATGGAAAGGTGCTATGCCTCATTTATTTTGGAAAGATTCTTTTCAAAGTAAAGCTATAAGAAAATTAGGTTCAATAGTAAATGGTTACTTGCATAGAATACATTCGGGTGAAACATTTGAAGAATACAAACATCTTCAATTAGCAGAATATAAAAACATGGCTATGACACCTTCTCAAGTTGCTCAGGCTTTAGGTAAATCAACTAGAGATCCTATAAGAGATTCAAAAATAATATATGCTTTTGGTAGATGGTTAGTTTCTAAAGGTGATCCTACTAAAATAATGAATATAGATTGGAATACTTTACCAACTGATTTTGAAGGTGAGTTTGATTTAAAAGCAAATGAAAAGTTTCTTAGAGAATACTATGTAAAAATAAATAAACTTGGTAATAAATTATTTAATGATCAAGTTAAAGCTGAAGAAGAATATAGTGATGGTACTAGTACAGGTAGACAGAGTAAACTAAGAGATAATAATGGTAAAGAAAGATTTACTAAAAACTATTTATTAAAATATAAATCTTTAAATAAATCTAAAATCGAAAAGAAAAAGAATGAATTTATTAAAGCATTACAAGATGAATTTGGATTTACTTTAGATAGTGCTACTGATTTAACTAATGATATACTTGATAATAATGAAATGGTAGATCAAGAAAGTATATTTCAAGTTGGTAAAGGTAAGCATGTGCCCGCACAATTTAAAAGAAGATCATTAGGTTTATCAGAGCGTACTAGATTTGATCAATTTATGGAAGAAGATCATTTTGTAAACATATCTAATGCAGCTAAATCAGCTACAAGATTTATAGCATATGAAAAGTTTCTTGGTGATAATAATGAAGTTTTTGCACAGCTATTAAGAGAAGCTAAAGCTGAGGGTTTATCTGAAGAAAGAGCTAACAGAATAGCAGCAGGCTTAAGAAATTACTTACAAGCTGAATCAGGTAACTATAAAAGAATAGAAAATAAAACATTAGAAAATATACAAAAGAAAATATTAGTATGGACTACACTTGCAGGATTACCATTAGCAACTGTATCATCTTTTGTAGAATTTATGATGACTATGAGAGCTTTAACTCCTGAACAAATACGTACAGTAATAGCTACAGCTGCTAAAGAATTTGCACAAGCACTATGGAGTGGTATAACAAATCCTGGTATTAACTCTACACAAGCAAGACTTAATAAAGAAAAAAGACAAGCTCGCTTACAGAAGTTAGGATTCTTTGATTGGGATGTTGGTGCATCACAAACTACAGGTGCCACTGAAAATACTTATGCTTCAAGATATTTATTAGATAAATACTTTAGAGTTATTGGTTTGCAGCAATGGACAGATTACACACGTAATATAAGAGCTAGTATTGCAGACAGTTTTATTTTAGATCACTTAAATACTATACAAATTGCTAGGCAAAGTGGTGAACCTAAAACTAATGAAGTACAAGAAGCAGAAGAACAATTAAGAAACTTAGGTATTAATGTTGGTAGACTTTTAGAATTATCTAATCAACCAGTTGGTGTAAAGCCAAATGAAAGCATACAAGATTATAGATTAAGAAGATCACAAACAGATGCAGAGCTAGATAGAATATTTATGCATGCTCAGTATAATTTTGTTAATGAAGCAATTGCATTACCTGGAACAGCTAACAGACCATTGTTTTATAATAATCCACATATAGCTTTGTTTACACAGTTCCAAGGTTTTATAGCTACATTTACAGCTAACCAAATACCTAGAATGTGGGGTGACTACGTTAAACGTGGTACACCTGCAATGAAGTATAATGCTTTTGCAGTTATGACAACAATGGTTATGCTAGGATTTGTATCACAGTATTTAAAAGATCTATTAAAATATGGTATGGCTACACCGTATTTAGATAGAGCTGAAGTAATTCAAAGAGGTATAGGTGCATCAGGATTAATTGGTGTAGCTGAAAGACCTTTAAATTTCTTCTTTCCAATATATGAAACATCATCAAGTAATATGGTAGAAGAATTATTTCAAACAGTATCAGGAGAAGCAGCTGCGTTATCAAATATAACTAGAGCTGCTACAGGTGTTGGTCAAGTTATAGAAGGGAAAACTGAAACAGGTATTTATAAAATACTAAAGACTATGCCTATTATCGGACCTGTTAACCAGCTTAACAGAAATATAGCCGAGCTATTTGCATAAGGAGAATTATATGGCAATAAATGTTAATGTACCAGGAAAAACCCCTTCAATAACTCAGGGCAATTTACCTACGGATATATTAGAAAAATCTAAAAACTTACCGTTAGCAGGGTTTATGCCTACCATTGCTGAAGATACTTTTACAAAACAGCAAGATGTTGCTAAAGTTATGAGTGCGGATTTACAAGATCCCGGTATTACAGAGCAACCTGAACAGGGTAGTGCAGAACCATCAGCACAAATTGAAATACCAGATCAAATAACTAAGCCTGCTCCTGGAGAAAGTATATCTATTGAAGCTCAGCAAAGAGAGCGAGAAAGAGTTAAGTCTATACCTGAGACTCAAGGTGTAGTTACATTTGATGGATTAGATGCAGTTATTAATGGAACTGATTCAGCTATGGTTGGTCCTATGATGAGAGCTAAAAACTTACAAGGTATTAATGTTGGTGGAACAGCTTTTGGTAGATTAGAAAGAGAAACTTTAACAGATACTAATAGTTGGGAAGCAACTTTTACTGCGAGAAGAAGAGCAAATGAAGCTAAAAAAACTGGTAAAGATCCAATGGATGTTGAGCTAACTACTAAGTTTCCGCTATTAAGAAACTCTACTATTGAAATGAGTAATAAAGCTATACTATATCATCCTGAAGTATTAGATGCAGGTTTAATTGATGATCAAGGTTTAGTACAACTAGATAACGATTTATTAACAACTATGGGTTTAGTAACTGAACAATTTTATATTCAAGGTATGTATACTACAGATAATAAAAGTGCTGAAGCTATGGATGAAACTGAATTAGCTGAGGGTAATGTAGCTAAACAAATTAAATATAGTAAAGCTCAAGGACGCGCTCAGTTAGGTAGAGAAGTATTTAAACAATATAAAAGATTGCAAGCAGATAAAAGAGGTTTACCTACTGATACTTATGCAGCTAATATGCAATCAATTCCTAATCATGTTTTTGTACAAATAGGTGATCTTGCTAAAGAAGCATATTATAAAGCTAATTCAGATATGCTTACACGTTCATTAGAAAATGGACAAGTTACTTTTACTTTAACGCCAAAAGGTTCTGGTATATTTGAAAACTTATATCATATGTATTCAGGTTTATTTGGTAGACAAGAGGTACCTCCAGGAGTAGCGCCTTCTGAAGACGGTCAAATGGTTTTTGAAGGACAAACTTATACTAGAAAAGTTACTACACAAATCGGAGATCTTGGTGATACAACAAAAGTATTTGAAGCAATGTCTAATATGAATAAAGTTGCTTTTGTAAATGATCCTCGTAGAGAAGCTACTAGTGTTATGTTATTTATGTTAGCATTAGCAAACGCAGGAAGACCTGAGAAGGTACAAGATAATCAAGAACCTATGTATAGATCTAATCCTGCAACAGATGACTACGCTAATATGTTTAAGATTGGTAAAGAAAAATATCAAAACTTAGTTAGTGAAAAAGCAAAACTATTTAATGCTGCTGAAAGAGCTGAGCAGCAGGGTAAAGTTAATAAAGCAGCGTCACTAAGAGCACAAGCAGAGGCTTATGATCCTATTAATATTCTTAATCTTGAAAGAGAAAATGCAATAGGTATTGTTGAAGGTATGTTAAGATACTCTGGTAAAGCTAACTATTTAAACTTTGCTATGCAAGCGTTAACCGGAAGAATGCATGCTCAACAAACTGTATATAATCCTCAGGCTAAAAAAATAATTCGAAGTGTTGTAGGTAGTGGTAATGTATATCAATGGATTCCAGGTCAAGGTAAGTTAGATACAACTTTTATTGAAGCTATGTCTGCACACTTATTTGAAAATCCAAAGTTATCTGGAATGGACGTAAACTTTAAAAAGAAATATGGTATTGCTAGAACACCTGAAGAAAGAATTAGAGTTTTTAAACAAGAAGAATTAAATGCTGAAACTAATCCTGCTAATAGTTTATATATGAAATATGTAGGAATGGGTGAAGAATTAATTAAACTTACTCGTAATTACAAAACAAAAAATGCACAAGGACTATTAACTAGATTTAAAAATGCTACAAGTCCTGGTGAAGTAAGAGGTATTAAGCAAGCTATAGGCCAACAATTTGGCGGAGATCCTATGACGCAGGGTTTAAAAGCTTATCTGGCAAAGTATGAAGATGAAGCTGTATTACAAGCTGATTATCTAATGGCATTGGCTGATTATCATAGAGTTAAACAAGCTAACTTAAAAAATCCAAGTAGCCCTCAAACTTTTAAATCAAGTATTACATTAGAAATGGATGGTAAAACTCATGGTCCTTCTACTATGGCTGTATTATTAGGTAGTACTAATATGGCTAAAAGATCTGGTATTATAATGGACCAGAACTTTGAAAAAATGGTAGAGTCTGGTGAATATGCAGACCTTAGAGATGCTATGGCTGATACCATGAGAAAAAAGTTTAATGCAATAACTCAAGGTGTTACTTATATTAATCATGAAAATCAAGATGTATACAGGGATATACTTGATGCTGCTATTAATGATAGAGAAAACTTTTTAAAGAAATCTCCTATGACTATGGGATATGGACAAGAAATTGGATCGTTAGTTGGTCATGTAGATAATGCAGTATTTATGAGTTCTGATATTCAAGATATGATTAGAGATCATAACTTAAATACTAATGAGGTTGTAGAATTTTTACATACAATATTAGTTGATTCTATATTTGAAACTATGGATCCTGAAACATTAGCAGCAGCTAGACTTATAAAAGCTAATGCATTTATGTCTGCTATATCAGGATCATTAATGAAAATTAAGCAGCCTACCGGAATACTTTCTACAATTGCTGGTACTGATTCTTTACAAGATGCTGCTACACAATATGAGCTAGATGGTAAGCCTGTTACAGTTCAACAATATAAAACACTTACTAACCCAGGAGCATCAAGAAGATTATTTGGTGAAACAGAAATTGCTGGTGCCTTTACTACAGGTAGATTATTACCTGCATTAACACAAGGCTTTGATGCTAATATGATTACCAGAACTTTTACAGATTCATGGTCAGCAATACAACAAGCTGCTAAATCAAATGGAGCTTCAAATACTTTTGTGCTACCTATCTTTGATGCCTTCTTAACAGACTTAGGAACTATAGATATAGTTAGGAAAGAAGCAAATAAACATCATAAAGAATCACTAATTAAAGAAGATTTCTTAGAAAAAGTTACAGGATATTATAATAATAAATTTAAAAGTGACTTAAATAAAATACCAGATAATGAAATATTTGATACTACAGAAGAGGCTAGTAAATTTAAAGTTATTAGTGAGCTATTTGAAGTAAGTGAAACTAATAGATCTGCTACAGGAACTTCAAAAGGTATTGCACAAATGCTTAGAGCGCTAGGTTTTGGTAAATATAATTGGAATAGACAAGAAACTTTAGCAGAATGGAATGATAGAATATCAAGAGAATCTTTTATTGACTCTAAAATAATTGAAGCTAAGCTAGATAAAATGTTAAATAAAAAAATATCTACTAACTTAGATAAACTTACTGGTAAAGAAATAAAAACTATTATAAAAGAAATAGATAGTGCTTTGCAAATAGCTGCTAGAAATAAAGGTGCTGAAAAAATAATTGGTGATAGAAGATCTGCTGTAAGAAGTATTGTAGATAGCGATATGAAGACAGTTAATGTAGATCATAATACTTAAATGTCTCCTTTAAGAGGAAAAACAAATGAGGCACTTTAAAACATATTGGTATTTAATTCCTGTATATTTATGGCTAGCTATGATGTTTGGCGCAGGTTTGGTGAATGATTTATGTGGTGGATGTGTATCTAAACGTGGAAATATATTATATTGCAGTAGATGTGAGAATGGAAAATGATAAGTAAATTTTTTAGGAGAAGATTTTTAGATTTTAATTATGACTATGTAGATTTTTCAAAATTGTTTAGCCGATATTAAAAATAAAAAAAATACCCCGAGCTTTTAAGCCCGGGGATATTTTTGGTTAAAAAGACCTAGCTTTATTTAATGCTTGGTTCTTATAGTCTCTTGCACGTTTCAAACCTTCTTCTTCCATATTTTTGCCGTTATAGAATTCAATTATTCGATCGTGCTCTACTTGAATTATATGTTCATCTAGTTGCTCGTCAGTCATCTGATCTGCTAAAGATGGATCCATTCCTAATTCTTTTAATGCTGTTTTATTATCAGGTTGTAAACCTAATTTTACTGGTAATATTCCTTTCTTATGCGAAGAAGTACTCACTTTTATTTACCTCTCTAATATCTAAGTTTCCTAACTTAGGTTGGTTATAATTAAAATTATCAGGGTTTGTTATAATCATACGCTCAATTACTTCAAAAAAGTTAGGGTAACTATACATTTCTATAAACTGATCTTTAATAAGTTGTAATAACTCATCAACATCACACGCATGTACACTAAACGAATCATGTACGGCGCCGAAATCTTCCCCCCATTTAGAAATAACTTTAGCCATATGAGCTGCATCCATTGAATGTACAAAGTTAGGTGAGATACCTGACATAAAAGATCTGATCTTAGGTTTATCTGTAGGCTCTTTACCTACATGTTGTATTCTTATAGTATCAGTTTCTTCTTTAGTACCATCTTCTTTAGTTATTGTAGGCTTAATAGCACGTTCACTACAGCTTATAATAGCTTTTTCTTTGAATTCATTCTCAACAAATGCTTCATATACAACAGGAAATCCTGATGGTGTCGTCCATTTTATTGCTTTTTGTTTAATAAACTTAGCATATTCAGAGGCTATCTCAGCTTCTGCAATCTTCTGTAGAAATTTCATAGTTTGTAATGGACCTGCACAAACTTTATCAATTGCTTTAATTAAATGCTTTGCAAGCATCTCACAATCTTCTTTAGTAATATTATACTTATCCAAATACCCTTCCACATGGCAGTCAAGATACATATTCTCTGCAATCTTTTGTGCTCCAGCACTATATGCTCGAGTCATTGAACCGCGTTTAGCTATACCTTTACGTATATGTTTCATTGGCATTTGTCTTTCTTCAAACCATTCTGGTACTCTTTCAATTAAATCTTTAGCACATTGTACATAAAAATCTTTTTGAATTTCTTGAGGTACAATACCTACAAGCTCACCAGCTTTCTGGTCTTTTGACATAGCACATAAGTGTTGCCAACCATTATTAGAACCATCAATAGGTATAGGAAGATAAGTAATATATTCATCTTTATTTAAAGCATCTTTAATTTCTAAGATACTTGCTAATAAAGTAATAGGTTTTTCAGCATTGGGATCTATAATTTCTTTGTCAGCTAAATTAAATAGCATATCAACATTATTATCAGTCCATGCTTCACGATCTTCTAAACTCATTTTGTCTACAGATATATCATCTAATCCTTCATCATTTAAATAAGGAATGTAATCGGTAGTTAACCAGTTTGGAAGATTATTTTTATTATAAGTTTGATTATAAGCGCAGGCTATATGTATCTTAAGTCTTCTTAAACCACTGTCATTCATTTGTTTACCATTAGCAAAAAGCATTTGACCTCTTGCTATATCGTTACCCTGAAAGTTTAAGAAGGGTGTAGTATAATAAATTCTACCACGATAATCTGCTTCAGTATATTGATAAAATGAGTTATCACCAATAAGTTTTGATCTAGCCATTGTTAAATCAAACTCTATAATTTTAGATTTATATTTCTTAGGAAAACTTTTATATTGATTTAGTATTTTAGTTCTATTACGATTTAAAATATCCCTAACATTATTGTTAATTTTCCATTCAGTTTGTTGTAGCACATTCATACTCTTAATAAAACTATTAGCTAAGTAAGGTTTAAATAGTTTACTTTTATCAAGAGTCCAGCCTTTAATTACAGGTCTTCCTGTAGGTTGCATTAAATTATTTATAGGCTCAGGCTTTTCAAATACTGTACCTTTAAGTAAGTTTTCGCTGCCTTCTGGTATAGCTAAATCCCATTTCTCAGGTACAACTATATAATGTGCTCGGCTTCTTTTAAGACTTCTATCAAGAGATTCTATAGGTATAAATGTATTATCTCTAGTTTTACCTATATTAATTTGATGTGTCTGATAGAATGGTTCTAAAAATAAATCACCCATCATAACTCGAAGTTTAAACCAATCCCAAGGTGCATCTTTTTCATTATTATAATTAATTTCTGTTAATATATGTGTGCCAATAGCTACACTTAAATGAGTAAGATTAGCTTCACCTTGGTATGATTTGTTTCCTCTCATACTATTACGAGTGAAATGTTGTTGAATAGTATCCATTGAAAATACTAAGTATGCTTTTAAGTCTTCTAAAGAAGTTTCCTTTAAAAGGTTACAAGCTATATGAGCTTTAGATTTTGTTATCTTATGCTTTAGATACTTAAGTTGTCCTTCCATTTTATGCCCTTCACTTCTTTATTATTATTTAATAGTAGTAAAATACCTGCTTCATCTTTATATGTTTCCCTAAATATAATTCTAGTTATACCACTTTGCATTATGAGCTTAGCGCATTCCACACAAGGGGAGAGAGTGCTATATAATGTAGCACCCTCAGAGCTCCCCGTGCTCCTCGCTAACTTGCAGATAGCATTAGCTTCTGCATGTATAACTTCTTGTTTAGTAGAACCATTAGCATTCTTACAGTTATTATTCATACCTGTAGGCATGCCGTTAAATCCAAACGCAAGTATATTATTATCTCTAACGATAACTGATCCTACCTTGTGATCAGTATCGTGAGACATTAAACTTATCCTCGTAGCTATATCTAAATATAATTCATCATATCTACGTTGTTTTTCTTCGTTCATAAACTACTAAATTCCTGACTTACTGCTGTAAGCCTACCTGTGTTATTATCATAAGTAGCAGAACCAGCTGAACCAGTAAGACCGGTAAATCTAGATTTCAATACTCTAAACTTAATAGTGTTTCTTTCAATACTATTTTCAGCTACTAAGTTTCTAGCAAATGCTACTATGTCAAATGATATTTGTTTGATAGAACCACTACCTTTAATATCATCGATGGATGCTAACTTACCTTCTTCAAAAGACATGCCACCACCTGGAGCTTTTCTAAGATGAGATATTAAACATAACCATATGTTATGCTTCTTAACTATCTTAAGTAAGTCACTCATAACTTTATCAATGGCTTCGTTACCACTTAGCCCTTCACTACCCTCACTAACTGCGATGGTAATGTGGTCAAGAACCATATACTTACAACCCATAAGAGCCATATATTCAATCTTATCAATGAGACTGTCGTCTCCGACGGAACCTTGGTGGTCAAGCAGTACAAGCTTTTCAGTTCCAAATACAGATGAAAATCCATGTCTTTGTCGCTCTTCTGACACACCTTCTTCGTGTAAGTTATTATTTTGTAAGTACATGCTAATAAATTTCTCAGCGGTATCTCCGACGGATTCTTCGAGAGATATGAGACCGACCTTATCAGTAGTCTTAGCGAGTAAGTTAAGCACAATCTCTTTAACAACTGTACTCTTACCGGAACCCGTACCTGAAGTAAATAAAGTAATTTCGCCATGACGTATTCCTTTAAGTTTTTCATTTAATCCTTCTAAGCATTCAGGATATGGAATAGATTCAGTGTTCTTTCTTTCGATATATTCACGCCAAATCTTTTCACCCATTACAATACCAGCTGGAGACCAGGTTTCTGCGTTCCAATAAGCTTGTAATAAGCTAGCTGATCCATGTTTTAATAATTGTTCACAAGGATCTTTCTCTGTTAACTGTGCAACTTTAACTTTATCTGCACCAATTATCTTAGCTACTTTTTGTACAGCAGCTTGCCCAGCATCATCTTTATCAAAGAATAATATTACGGATTCAAATCGTCTAATCCATTCTCTTTGTTCAAGTATAACTTTACAACCAGATGCACTTGGTATAGATACTACTGGAAATATTTTATTGTATTTATCTAAAAAGCTTTGTGCAATAGCACAAGCATCTAGTTCACCTTCAGTTATAACAAGTGTTTTACCACCGCTAGCAACTGATTGGCCAAACAATTCTATATTATTAAAGTTACCATGTACTATAAAGTTTTTAGGTAACTTACGTTCTTTATATGCAACTACTGTTACCTTACCATTAGCAGTGTAAGGATAGAAGTGTGAACCACCGGAACCATCAGGATTTACTGCCATCTTAATTCCAAAGTGATCTACAACTTGTTTAGATATACCACGAGATGTAATTGCAAAACTATTTAGCTCTGATATATCGGTTAATGTTAGCTGATCTTTATTATCAGCAACAGTTTCTAAGTCATTCATAATGTTTACTTTCTTAGTTGAGTATTGACATGAGAAACAGTATGCACCATCTTCATAGATTGTAAATGCATCTGATGAATTACATTCGGGACATGCTGTTTGTTTATACCTTGACATGAAGTACTGTCCTTTCTAACAACTCTTCGTCGTTTACTATTTCTAAAGGTATTTGTTCAGGCCATCGTTCGACTTTAACAAATAAATATTCATTACCTTTAGTTACTATTTGTTTATCTAATGTTATATGATAAACTTTATTGTCATTAAATTCTTCAAATATACCCTGGTATGTATCTAATAGTGGCTTAACCACATTATCTAGGTCTGCCATCTTATTAGATACACCAGCAATAATATCAAATTCTAATTGATCAGACTTTTCAAAGGGCCATTTGACCCCTTGAAGTTCATCTCTTAATTCATTTTGATATTCGATATACTTAGCTGACTTTATCGACTTGTTCCTGTATGTCATTTGATTTGCTGACAACGGTTTTATCTTGAATGTATGCTTTAATATCTTCATATTCTTCCCATGATTTTAGCATCCGCAATAACTTATGACTAAGTTCTAATTGCTTTTCAGTTTCTCCGTGTTCTTTCCAGGCAGATTTAACTTTATTCCATTGTCTTGATAATGGTACACCAGCTAATATCTTTTGAGCTTTCTTAGGACCAATACCTTTTAGACCTGGAATATTATCTGTATTATCACCAGTCAAACATTGAATATATAGATTATGTAATGCTTCTTCTTCATTAATAAGCTGCCAGGTATCTTTACCATAATTGTAATGATGACCTGGTATCTGTAGTAAATCTTTATCTATACCACAAATTACATATTCTTCTTTTCTATCGAGAGCTTCGTGTGCCCATATAGAAACTAAGTCATCTGCTTCCATACCATCTGCTTGAATAGCACCTTTAGATACTGAATATCTATGTAAGTAATTTAATTTATCTCTTACTTTCTTATCAAGATCAGGACGGTTTGATTTGTAATCAGGACTTAAATCTTTACGATAGTTTCCTTTACCTTTAACTGCGTATAAAACATTTATTTCTTCAGTAAAAGGATTAATTATTTTATCAGAAACTTCCATTATCATGTTGTTACAAAAACTATTAAAGTTTTTACGTAGCTCAGATTGATTCTTAGATTTGTATGCAATCTTAAAGAATATAGAATCTGTATCTACAAACATATGTTTAGTTTGCATCTTTATCCTTTCTTTCTAAATGTTTACGAATATCTGCATAAAATCCGTTATATTTAGAAGGTTTAATTATATCCATTAGTTCCCAGTATTCTAGTATACCAAGAGTATTAACTTTAACCATGTCACCTGCAACTAATAATCGTTGAGGTCTTTCATGCCATTCACAAAAGTAAAAGTTATCTGTTAAATCTCTTTGCTTTAATAAATAAATCATTTTATTACATGGAATATTATACCAGGTTTTAATAAACTTAACATCTACATTACCATATAATTGATCAACACCATCAACTTGCCAGTCAATATGATCTTGCCAAGTACCTCTGTCAATCATATGCCATTCAAATACTTCACATTCAATATCAAGTTTTAATTGTTCGAATGATCTGTTTCTTGGATTATATATTTCAGCGCGAGCATCACGTTGATTTATAAAATCTTTAGTTATTGCAATATCTACAATCATTAGTGTACCTCCGCATAATTATTACCAATTGTACCTTCACCTGCCATAATATCTACGCCCATTTCTTTAGGACCTTCGGCAAATGATTCTGTAAGTATTTCTAATACTCTATCAGCATCTTCTTCTGCTACTGACCATGCTACTTCATCGTGATAATAAAGTCTAGGTTCAGCATCAAGATGTTCTGATTTAATCTTATTCATTTGATAATACAATGCAGCTTTTGTAGTTATAGCTTCGCAACTTTGTAACAAATAGTTAAGTGTTTGATAATCTTGCGGTACATAAACTTTACGACCATCAAGACCAGGAATATATCCTTCGACATTTCTATTATGACCGTCTGCTATATTCCACATTGATATTAGATTATCTTTTAATGATTTCAAACCAGGTATAGCATCACCATATCTTTCAATAGAATCTTTACCAGCACTTAAGTTACCAGTACCAGTTAATACTTTACCAAGTTTAGTTGCACCTGCACCAAATAGAAATGCATAGATCCAAGTCTTTGCAGTTCGTCTATCAGTATTAATAATGTCTGCGTTATACTGATGAATATCACCGCTAAGTATTTGATTTGTAAGACTTTTATCTTTAACATAATGAGCAAGAGATCTAAATTGATTACCACTAGAGTCAGCACCTACTATTTTTCTTCCAGGTTCTGCTGTTAGTAATTCTCTAATTGATTTACCAAGTTTAGCATTAGCTGCTGGAAGATTAGCAATAACTTCATGGCGACATCTAAATGTAGGTGTACCTATTATCCATAGTTTACCATGTAATCTATTATTCTTTAAGTTATTAAGCCAGCCTTCAACAACACCTCTACGTGATCTAAGTGTAGTCCATTCATCAATCATTTTACCTTTATCACCAAGCTTTTCTAATGAAGTTGATGTAAGTTTAGGTGTTTTCTTAATGAACTCTCTACCTAATCTTTCCATTTTCCAATCATCAGGTTCCCATCCAATTGAATATAGATACTCTTTAACTTGTGCAAGATTACCCATGTTAGCTTTCTTAGTTTCTTTTCTTTGAAACTCTCTACCGGCTGCCCATTTAAATGTATGATTAGGTTTAACTTCTTGATTAAGAAATTCACTTAGCATACGTGCAGTAGCTGCAGTATATTCGCCTTTCTTAGTAAACTTAGGTGTCTTAGGTTTCTTATCAATTAGTCTAGTAACTGGTGGTAATTCAGGTTCAATTACTTTTTCGATAGCATTCATGTTACTTTCAATATTATCTAATAATAAATTAGCTTTATCTTTATTAAAAGCCCAGCCATAGTATTGACAGTATGCATCAAACTTAGCAGCAGCCATTTCATTTCGTAAACCTTTACGTATTAATGGTTGCTTCATTGCTATTCTATTTAATTCTGATGTAAGATGACTATATATTACAGAGTTTAATTTAACATCTCTTACACAATACTCCATCATTCTATCAGAAAAATGTGACCAGTCATCATAGTTACCTTTATGGTATCTAAGATATTCACCCCATCCAGCTAACCCATGTTTATGTGGTCGTCTGTAATTTAATACTTGAGATGCTATCCATGTATCGAAGAACCTATCTCCATTATATAAATCAATATTATATAATCTTTTAATTACTAATGCATCAAAACCAATACCATTATGTGCTATTAATAATTTTGCATTTTCTAATAATGATAAACCCATTTTAATAGGTCCATCATATTTATCTGATTCGTCAGTATATTTCATGATACGATTGGTGTCCAGGTTTTGTATCACTAGACACCATATTTTAGTCGCATCAAGACCGTCCGTTTCTATATCAAACGTTAGCCTCATCGTTAGCCTTTCTGCCGGCATCAAGCTCAGCTTTAAGTTTATTATTGTCAGCTACTAAATTATCAAATATATTTAATAGTTTTACTTTATCTTCATCTCCTACAATCATAGCTCTAATTTGATGAAGTGTAATTGGTTCTGCTTCTGGTGAAACATTAGTTTCTTGTAAATCGTCTTTACTCATATATACTCCTTATTCATATTGTGAGTTTGCTACTTGACCTTTGAATTCATTTTCAAGATCGCGTTTTTCTCTTAACATTTGAAGTCTTTCTTTTTCTGATTCAAATATATCTGATAGTATTCCGCAATCATATTTAGTTATTTCAGGTCCTTTCCAACCTTCTGGTTTAACCATATCTGGTAAACCAAATGGATTTTTCCTGGATTTATTTGCTCCAGGTTCTTTAGCCATATTAGATTTATGTACTTCTTTCCATACTTTATCAGCATCACAGTTAAATAATTCTAGTGTACCTATTGCGATAACAATAAGATCAATTAAACCATCAACTACTTCTGTGTGATCTTTATTTAGGAAAGCTGCTTGAGTTTCTTCAAACTCTTCTTCTAAAAAGTCTAATCTAAATGCTAAGAAATCATTTAATAATTTATAATTTCTTGCTTCGAATTGGCGTCTAACCCATTCTTTAGCACCGAATTTATCATGCATTATTCTAATGTCATCATACCATTCTGAATAATTTTCATTACGTTTTAAGTTCATACTTTATATTTCCTCTAGGTTCATAATTATATATGTCCATATGTTTTGGTTGAAACTCATTATAGTTTAAACCTACTTGTGGCTGTATGCTATACTTAGCATCTACCCATAGATAACCATTTTCTATTTGCTCCTGGGCTTTTGTAAAATGTTCAAGATAAATATGAGCATCTGCTACAAATAATTTAAGTGTTCCAGGTTTTAAGTTAACTAATGCAGATATATGTGCTAACATAGTTGCACCAAATACCATGTCACTAGGTACACCAACCATCCAATCACCTGATCTCGAATACATTATCATAGATAAAGTATCTGAAGTATCATTATCGTTAGGTCCGTTTCTAGCATGATCAAATGATGCTACAGTTTGATCTACATAAAATTGATATAAGAAATGACATGGTGGTAGTGTAAGATCTTTATCTGCGGGATTCCATGCAGTAATTATATGTCTTCTATCATATCTATGGTGTTTAAGATTATATAATAATTCTTCTATTTGATTAACACCATTAAAATCAAGCCAACTATTACCATAACTAAGACGTAACTCGCCAGTATCAGGATCTCCGAACTCATTCCAGTAATTACACCCCCATTTCTGAAAGTCTTTAATATTTTTAGGCCCTCTAATCATAGCGGCATATTCACCAAATACACCATCATAGTATATTTTACGTGATGTTATTAGCGGAAAATAATCATTTCGCATATCAAACATAAGATCTTGGAATGGTATAGAGCGAACTACACCATTCCTTCCTTCTCTTTGATGACCGTATCTTAGTATATCTTCAGCTATATTTAAATACTTTTGATTATATACTTGCATTACATTATCACCTCAACATGTGAATCAAACCATTCTTTGTTAACGCCTTTCATAGCCATACGTTGTTGTAGTTTACGTTTAGCTTT
>CERH01078037.1_pt1 | contig 22293 bp, 21 predicted proteins | sample 530991 | NCBI WGS metagenome assembly CERH01 (sample SAMEA2621191, study PRJEB7988) | marine metagenome | biome: marine biome (ENVO:00000447); feature: mesopelagic zone (ENVO:00000213); material: "saline water (ENVO:00002010), including plankton (ENVO:xxxxxxxx)" | depth 800 m | reverse complement strand
AGAAGAAGAAGATGATGAAGAAGAATTATTTATGGCTCGAATGAAAGCATAACAATAGGAGGCTAATATGAGCGAAGAAGTCAGCAACCCCACAGCGGTTGAAGTAGAAAGTGCTGGGACTGACGTTGAAACTTCAAGTGAAACTGTAGAGACAACGGAAGAAAATGCACCAAAAAGTTATCAAGGTAAAGACCGTGTAGGTGATGCCTTGAGACAAGCGAAAGCAGAACCCATTCCAGAAGAAATGTCATTGGAAACATTGACTGAGGTAGAAGGTTTGGATGAAGGTGGACATAAAGGTATTAATTACAATAAAGTAATTTCAGACCTACCAGATGATGCAAGGGCGTTACTTAGTAATATTCGTGCAGACTATACCCGTAAAACACAAGAGTTGGCAGAACAACGTCGACAATTGGAACATTTACAAAATAGTTTGTTGAAAGGTGCTGAACAACTGCCTGAGGTTGGTGAAAAGGTAGAACTGGATCCTTATGATACTCAATCTTTCGAACAAAGAATTCAACAAGAAGTAGCACAAAGACTACAAGAAATGATGCAACCAATGCGTGAAGAACAACATCGTTTAACGAAACGCGCACAGCTAGATAAATTTAAGGCAGAAAACCCTGACTTAATGGACTACAAAACTGAAATTGCAGAAATGTTGAAGTCTAATGAAAATATTTCACTAGAAGACGCATATCATATAGTAAAGGGCCGAGCTCTTAACGACCAGAACAAAAAACTCAAAGCTGAGTTGGACAGTCGTACTAGTCGTATGAGAGAGGTAGGTCTTAAACTATCACAAGGCACTTCAGTAAGAGACATAGGTAAGGTTCCTAAACACCTCAAAAAAGGTCACGAGATCTACGCTTGGTTAAAAGCACAAAAAGGTGGATAAAAAGGAAAAAAAACCGTATTTAATGACAAGCCCCTTTCACGCATCAAGAGAGGACAAGCTGCAGAAACTCCTTCGGGAACACTTCAGATGCACAACAAAACAACAATATATTATGACAACAAGACAAAAAATTATAGCGGAGGAATATTATGGCTATATCAAATGACGTACTCTCGTCAACACTCCGTATTCTTTTAGACGAAGAGGTTGATCAGCTTTATCAAGCGACACCTCTCTTGGATAAGATGCGTGAGCGTGGCGGAGTTGTAACATATGACGGTGGACAAAAATTAAATGTACCACTTATTCTTGAAGAACATTCTTCAATCACTCAATTGGACAGCGGATATGAACCAATTAATTTAGCAGTAAAAGATGCATTGCGTCAAGCTGAATTTAACTGGTGCGACTTTGTAGCTCCAATCGTAATTACTCGTTCAGAGGAACTTTCAAACAAAGGTGAACGCGCTATCGTTGATATCGCTGAAGCTCGTATGAAGTCCGTTATGGGTGCACTTAAGCGAGAAGTAGAAAAGCAAGTACTTGCTAACGCTTCTTCAGTTCTTAGCAACCTTAACACATTCAACGGTTTGGCTAACTACAACGATACGGTAACAACATCAGCTAACTCTGGTGGTGATACCACTTCAGGTTTCTTTGAAAACAGAACCTTTGGATCGCAGCAAGCTACATCAGTTGGTGGACTTTCTAAGGCTACTTTCGGACGTTTAAACAACCAGTATGTAACCTCACGTGGTACTCTTTCAGTTGAACATATGACAGATCTTTATATTAACTGTCAATTGAACACACCTGATGGAAGTGCTCCGGATCTTATTATCTGTTCTCCAGCATTTTACAAGGCTTATAAAGCTCTTTTGTTTAACAAAGAACGATACATTGATGAAAAGGTACTTGATGGTGGACGTTTGGCACTTGCTTTCAATGGTGCAATTGTTACTCCTTCTCCTTTCTTGGGAAGTGATGTACAAAACCCAGCTGCAACGCCTTCACATCAATCAATTATTTCTGCATACTTCTTGAATACTAAGTATATGAAGATCGGTTTCGATAGTGCAGCACAATTTGAAATGGACGACTTTGAGTCTGTTACAGGTTATGCTTCTCGCTCGGCCAATGTTTATACTCGTATGCAAATTTACTTCGAACATCTAGCATCACAAGGTCTCCTTGTGGACGCTGAAAGCTAATAGGGGGACATTATGGCTACATCTACATTAATACAAAAATTATTCGCTTCTGATGAAAGTGGGGTTGGTGAAGACTCAATCAAAGTCTCGAACAGACAAGAGATCGAAACTTTCTTCTCTTCTGAGGCAATCAGTGACGGCGACTTCGTATGTCTTGACATTTCTAAAACCAGTGATGGTGATAAGATGTCATACGTCAAGAAGCTCAAAGCTGATGCTGGTTTAACAGCTGTTGGAATCGGTATTGCTGATCAGACTATTTCATCCAACGAAGTTGGTAACCAAATTCGTGTCGTTATCAAAGGCTTCAAAGCTGGTGCTAACGTTGCAACTGGTGCTGCTGTTGGTGAACGTGTTATGGGAACAGGTACTGCCGGTCGTGGTGATGTATTGACGAACTCGTCAACACTTCCTGCACTTGCATACGTTGTTACAGAAGCAGCTGGTAATAGTGCTGACGTAATTGTTATCAAGCAGTTTTAATTTCATTTAACTCCAAGAAATGAATACAATTTGGCCCGCCCAATCGGGCGGGCTTTTATTTTAAACAGAGGCAGAGATGAACTTAAAAGAAATGCGCGATATGGTTGCGAACATCATCGACTACAATCCTGATGTTACAGCATATAATGAAGAAATTAATAAAATTATCAATGAAGTTTATCTTAACTTCTTTATGACACAACCTTGGTCTTTTGCACAAAAAACCATTGACACTTACACACTACCTGATGTGACACAAACAGACCTTACGATCACACCAAATGCAGGTAACGCATACCTCAAAAACTTTCTTGAAGGTATGAACAATACAACAGGAATAGGTCAACATTTTAACTCCGGTCAAATGTCTCACGAAGGCAGTTATTTTAAATTAACAGACTCAACTACACCCGCTAACAGCGGTATTTATGTGATCGACAAAATTGATAACGGAAACACACAAATGCACGTCAGCAAAGTTAGTTACAACAAACAATTTGCAAACTGGGCAGGACCAGCAGGTGCAACTACAGTAACTGGACTGGCATTTCAAAGATATTTAATGTTACCAAAAGACTGTGCACAAATTCTTTCTGTAGGTATTCGAAACCTTGATGAAACAGGCACAGGTTTAGGTAACGGTTTAGGACATATATACAATTTGACGAGGGCAAATGAAGAACAGTACAACTATCGTTTTGATATCACGGGTACGCCCACTATGTGGTTTGCGTATGACAGAGAACCAAACGGCTACCAAGACGTCACACATTTCGTACCAAGAGCAAACAAAGACTTTTTTGTAGAATTACACACTACAGCACCAGGATGGCCACAAGGTACATATGAATTTGCAATGGCATATGTTTGGCACGGTGTTGAAGGTCCAATGAGTGATGCACTAGAAGTTGTAATTAATGAAGGTAACAAAATTCCACGCTTCAATACACTTGACACAAGACAGTTTGGTGTTGCTGGACTTCGTAAGCGTTTTTATGTAAGACTAAAAAGCCTTTCAGGTTTCAATAGTACAACACATCAAGAAGACTTTTTTAGAGAACTAGCCGGTCCTCGATACAGTGTCATACCTCAGCAAGACAATACATCATTTTTCTTGATCGATGACTATGATGTGCAAAGAGACTGGCCACAAGCAAACATTACACTTGATACGGTAGATAGGCTTAGAATGCTGGCAAGACACAAGGCACCTATTACTACCAGATGGCGCATTCGGTTACATCCACGACCAACAGAGGAAACGCCAATAACCATTCGGTACGTATCATATCCAGTAACACTTGTAGATGATAAAGATACACCTGAATCGCCAATTGATACACACAGATATATCGTTTATCGTGCTTGTCAAGAAGTTTTATTTAAACACGGTGAAGATACCCAAGCAGTGTATTACGAAAGAAAAGCTGATAAGGAATTGCAGAAGATAGAAGAAAGATGGCTTACTCAGCGCTCAGCCCTTTACATAAAAGGTGGGTTTAAAAGTGGCCCACTTCGACTTCGTCCTTATCGCGTCTTAAGCAAACAAACGGGTAAGGACGGAGCATAAATATGAAGACAAACCAAAAGTCAGAGGTACTACCACTTGGTGGTGTATATATTGGTATACCTGCACCAGAAAACTCTGCAAACAGACTAGAAAATTTTAAATACGATGCTAAGACTCGTGCTTGGCATAATATGATAGGTTTTGAAAAGTTTTTTACAAACTCAAATACATTTGGTCCATTTGAAGGTGCACTACAAAGAGAAGTAGATAGTGTCTATTGTTTTCAACAACACAATGGTGCTAGGCAAAGCTTTTTGTATGAAACAAACGGAAGGCTTTTGATGCTTGATCCGAGTGCTGAAAACCTCATTACTTTGAAAACCGGACGACAGAAGCCCACACCTACACAACCGCACACTTCTTACGAGCCGTTTGGTAGATATTGCATAATTACAAATGGACTTGACGGTCCATTAAAATTTAGAGGTTCTAGAAACACCAACAGAATATATGACTTAGGTTGGCGACAAATACCAGGTACGCCAGTCGTAAGAACAATTGGTGATCCGGATGATGTGCCACAAACATTTCTAGACTCAACTGATAGTATGTTCAGCAACCAAATATGGACTGCAAAGAGTGAAACATATCGTGGTGTTTCATCAGAAACTGCAAACGAAAAGACAAGACACAAATACAAAGTAAGTTTTGTAAATGAAGCAGGATCAGAATCGCCACTTAGTCAAGAATCGAACACAGCAGAAGTTACATCAGCTAGTGTTACGCGTGGTTCTGCAACAGGTGTACCAGTAACAGGTTTAATTGTTGACATACCAATAGGACCGCAAGGCACAAAAGCAAGAAGAATATATAGAACAAAGAATGATGGTAATACTTTCTTCTTGGTAAGACAATTAAATAATAATTCAGACTTGACTTACACAGACTTTGCAGCTGATAGTCAGTTGGCATCACAAGCACCACTTGCTTCTGACTCTGTACTTATGCCGGCACCTGCTTGCCGCTTTTCAGCAACTTTTAAAAATGTTTTGTTTATCGACGGTGGTGAAATGGACCCCACTCGACTTTACTTCTCACAACCGCTACAACCAGATAGTTACGCGGCACAATCTTATTTTGATGTAGGAACTAGAGAAGGTGGGGATATTACGGGTCTGGCACCATATTACAATTCTCTTTTAGTGTTTAGAGAGAATGCAATCGACCTGATAAGAGGTGACAGTGTGAATGGGTTTGACTTGGTGCCATTCATTCAAGGTGTAGGGACACTGTCACCTCACACCATTGTACCAATACCAAACTTAGGACTTTCATTTATGTCACAAGACGGTATCTATCTGATCAAAGGTGGTTTGGATGGTGGTTCAAGTTTGAGTCTAGAAAAGATAAGTCAACCAATTCAAGAATTTTTTGAAAGAGCAAGTCGTGATAAATTACCTGCTGCAGTTGGTGCCTACAGCCAGCGTGAGAGAGAGCTGCATTATTACTTTTGTATTGATGGTCAAACATTTTTAAACAAAGGAATCGTGTATCACGTTGACAACGGTACATTTTCAGAACGTGCTGAGTTTCCTGTAAAGAGCATTACAACAGACAAAGATGGTAATTTTATCTGTGGGTATGACCTTAACAATGTGTACACAGGTTTTAGTCGTCCAACAAGTGGACCTGCAAAAGGTGGACTATTTGTAATATCAGGATACAGAATACAAGGTTATGAATTTACAGGTGCTGGTGTTGATGCAATAGCAGAGATAAGCAGTGTTAGAAGTCGCTTTCGATCTGCTTGGTTGGACTTTGGTTTACCACAACAAAAGAAGTATGTCAAGTATTTGTACATTTATGTGTTGACAAAAGGTGACTCTTTAATTCAGGCAAAGGTATACAAAGACAGAGACTGGGGTACATCATACGATGGTGGTTCTATGACAATGCAAAGAGCAGATCACGCAGACCAACCAGTTATGGATGATGATCGCTTCAGGTATGACAAGGTAAATTTTCAAGATAAACTATTGACTCAGATAAGATATGATATATCTGCAGGCGGAGCATTATCAGAATTTGCGTTTGAGTTGGACACAGTAGATCAGTTTGAATTTGTTGGATACTCGGTTGAATATCAAGTAGACGTCAAGAAAACAATTAGAGGAAAGGGAGTAAGCTAATGGGATACAGATGGGGAAAAACTACATTTGGTCAAGGTAACCTTATTGAAGGTCGACAAATGGACTTGGCATATTCCAACTTTACTTCAGTCGTAAATGGTGGAATGGATAGAGATAATTTACCACTTGACTGTGTTGCAAGAACTTCAGTAAACGATCAAGGTATTGGTAAAGCACAAACGCAAGATAACATACATATACCTTTTGCAGATGCAACAAATGATACTAATTTTGGTACAAACCTGACAGATAACAACCCTCGAGGCAACAGGATACGAGGATATGCATATACGAATCCGCCAATAGCCCAAGGGGACAACTTCTTTGATATTACATCCGATACTATAGATACAGAAGAAGGGATGCTTCACGTACAATTTAAGGTACACACTTACATACCTCAGTATTGGGCATATTACAAAGCTTTTACATCTACAAAGGTGGCAAGAAAAAGAGTACAATTCCAAGTCTTAGTAAATGGTGTTGTTGTTTATCTTGGTCCAGCAATTGCTCAAAGCTTTTTTACACATAATTATAGTACAATGATACCAATATCGAAAGGTACACAAACTGTAGCAGTTCGTTGCAGGGTTCCGGCTTTACTTAGTGAAACCGATGATCAAGTCGTATTATCATATTGGGGCGGTCAAATGTATATGCATAATTACTACAGATAGGAGAGGCAGATGGCTGAAGTAAAATTAAAAACATTTTATCCTGACAACGGAGTGGTTGACAGCAACGAAATAAATGCAAACAAAAACGCATTGCAAGGTTCACTTGGATCAGGCGACATAAATGAACAGAATGTAAGAAGTGAAGGGATAGACTTTCGCAACATATCAGAAAATTTAAATATCAAAGAAGTTGGACAGCTAAATAATGGTTACCAACTTTCTGGTGGTACATTACCTTCAGCAGATGCAAGATACAATTCATATTCTGTTGATGTAAACCAACCAAAAGAATTACCTATCAATCACGACAACACAGGTACATCAAACACAGCAGTTAGTAAAGGTACAAAACTACGACTCAATGGTACTGCTGGTCACCTTTGTGAAGCAGGTGAATTGGTATCTGTCAACTTCAATGTGCGTGTTGTTGATAATTTACATCACACACCAGCAGCAGAACTAGTATCAAAATTGATATCGACAACAACACACGGATCTTCAGCAAGACCTTATGGCTCGGGCATTGGTGAATGGATGTGGTTGATATATCCTAAATTTAATGTCACATCAAACGCACTAAATGATGCAGACTTTCAAACAGCAAAACAGGCAGGACTTGTAGATGGTGTGGACTTCCTCGACCCTAGTGAAATTACTGGTATCAACTCTATTTCTGGTAATTATTTTGACTTTGATGAACGACGATGGGATCACGTAACAGTTATACCAGAACTTTTTGTTGCAGCATCGGATGTAACAACATCACCTTTCATAATGAAGCAATGTGACAAGGATGGTGCTGACAACAATTTGGCTCTTGGTGGACCACAACTACACTACGGTACATTTACATTCAAAATTAAAAATGGTGTTGCTGCTGGTAAACGACTTTTTGGTATCCAACTTTACATATCAGGTTACTGGCGAATGCACGCACAGTCTGCTGGTGGTGGTATTGGACAAGATATTGGTGCTTTCTTAGAGTTTGAAGTATCGAATCCGACAAGAGTAAATACAGATGGTGATCCAATACCACTTTATGGTGTGTCTGGTGCACTAGCATTGGAAAGAATACAAACATCCTGTGTCATACACGGGAAAACGGGGGCATAATGGCATTAACTTTACCACATACATTTACTACAAATACAAAAGTAGAGTCGTCAAAGAACCAAGAAAATGTCGATGCATTGAAAAAGTACATCAATGGTGGCATTATTGCAAGTGATGTACAAACATCATCAGCTTGGGCAGAAGCAAAGCATTTTATGAAAGGTTTGTATCATCCAATTGACAATGAATATGAAATGACAAATGGTGTGCACAAAGGACCAGCAATATCAGATATGCCAGCATTTCACCCAGGTTATGGTGGTAAATTTTTGGCTGACTTTTCAGATAACCCAGAACCGGTTCCTGGATGTGCAATTAGTTTCTACTTGGAAGAACCTGCTGATGTAATGTTTAAAATGTCAATATCACCTCGAGGTCTACCAATTAATACTGCAGGTAATGCAGACTTTGGTTTGTTTTTCAACTTAGATGGTTCAACAGACAACTACTCATCTGGTAACTTTGCAAAAGAAAAGGACTTAAAAGTAACTACAGGTCTTGGTAACGACATTCCAGGTTTTTACAGACGTAGATATTATCAAGTACATACAATTTTTCCTGTTGTGTCAGCAGGATATCACAATATATTTTTAGAAGCAAGAAGCAATACAAGAGCTATTGCAATGAAATTTTTCACATATTCCTTATCGGCATACTACAGGCCGTAAAAAAAAAGAGTATATAATAGGAGGCTAAATTATGGACCCGGTTACAATTGGAATTTTAGCAGGTGGTGCTCTAGCAAAAGGGCTAGGTGCGGCTGGTGGACAGATCGCACAAGGTCGAAGACTTTTTGGTAAAGCACAAGAAGATAGGTTGAAAGAGTTAGAAAGACTAGAAGAAATGAATGCACTTGGACTTACAAGCCAAGAACAATCAGCAATGAACAGACTTTTAATGGACCCACAACAAGCACTTGCACAAGAACGACTACAAAGACAGCAAGCATTATTGGCTTCATCAGGTGCTTTATCAAGCGGTGATGCACTAAACCAATTAATGATGCAAAGTGAACAAGAAAAAATAGCACAAGATCGAGCAGCTGCACAGATCGCACAAGCAGATATGGCAAGAGCAAGACAACAAGAAGCAGAAATAAGAGACTTACAAGCACGTGAAAGTGCAAGAGATGCTTCTACAGGTGCAGCAGTTGCTGCATTCCTTGGTGCTGCTGGTACAAGTGCTTCAGACTTATATATGCAAAATAGAATGATGGAAGAAATGGCATTCCGTCGTGGTCAAGATACCACAGGAATCGACCCTGATCTTGCAAAATACTTGGAGACTTTCTAATGGCTGAACCTACATACCAATTATATAATGATGCGTACTTTAAAACGCACGAACAGCGAATGCAACAAAGTATTGCACTGGCTGAGAAAGAATTTACAACACTTGCTAGTCGTATCGAACAGCTTGAAGGTAAATTAGCAGACTATGAAAGAGCTATTGCTACAGGTTTTAAAACAACCAGTGGAAAAGGTGGTGTTACAGAAGCACAAGTAACTCAACGCCTCAAAATGCAAGATAGCCAAAGACTACAATACAACAAAGCACGACAAAAAGTAAGATCGGAAGCAGAAGATAGTTTTGATATTAGTCGTTTCAATGTACCTGATATTAGACAAGCAATGGAAGCAGACTTACGAGCAGGTCGTTCTGTGTCAGTTACACTTGATAGAGCAATACAAAATGTAGGTGGAAAAGGTGCAGGTAAAGACCAATTACAAAAAGCTGTATTAGCAAAAGCACTTATCGCTGCTATGAAAAATGCTGCGACTGCACAAGGTAAAACATTCTCAGGTGCTGCTCTTCGTACACAGACAGCAGGTGGTATGGGTGTTGATGAAAATGCTTTGTCACTATCAGATGAAAAATTAAAACAAAGACAAATACAACCAAGACTTGACCAAATTGACAAAGACTATTTTCAAGTTGACAGTACAGGTAAAGTAATATTTTTTGATAATGATGGTAATGTTGTAGCTTCAGCAGCTGAAGGTCAACCACGCTTTCGGATTGATATTCCTGGCCTTACAGCAATGACAGCAAAAGATAGAACAAAGTATGCGAAAGAAAGAGATGAATTACAAAAACGTCTTGAAAGGCTTGAAGATGATATGGCCGAACGATATGGTGAAGATGTTGACTTAGGTAAAATTATCGATCGTGGTAGAGAAATATATAGTCAACAATATGCACCACTTAGTTCAGCACAGAGAGCACAACTACGAAGACAAAAGCAAGAAGCTGGTCTTACAGAAAGAGGTAAAATTAATTTTGCTGCATATAACTCAGTAGGTTCAACAGATCCAAGAATCGCTGGACTATTTGCTGAAGATGCAGATGCGGGTGATCCTGTAATTAAAGCAGCAAGAATCGCAGTTGAAGCGAAGCGACAAGGTAGAGATACAGACGTACATCAAATGTTAAAAGACTTCATTGCTGATGATACGCAAAGACAAGAAGCACTAGGTATTGCAATTCATTATGTGCAACAAAACCCAGGTGAAGTTGGTTCAACACAAGACAGTGCATTGAAAATACCAAAGCTCAAGCGAGGTAAAACAGATGCAGTTGCAGCTTTGGATGAAGCAGCAAAAGAAGCGGGTGCACCAGTTACAGGACCAGAAATTGTAGATGGACTCAGCAAATTTAGTATTGATATGTCAGGTTTGGATGACTTATTTTCTAGTCGTATGGCAAGACCTCCAAAAGGTACCAAGGATGAATACAACGAACAAATTGAATTACAAAAAAGTATGGTACTTGAAGAAAGACAAGAAGGTGACAGAACGCTTGGTATCACAGGTAGAGAAACAGATGAAAGCATACAAAAACGTTTCGATAAATTAATGGATATGAGACCACCAAGTCAAGCTGCTATTCTTCGTCAACACGCTGAATCAGTTGGTGGTGCAAGAAGGTTTATGGAACAATATGATCAGTTGAAAGTCAAATATAGTGGTAAAACTGTTGGCATTACACAACCCGGTGCAGTAGTAATTGGTCCTGAAGAGAAACCAACAGGAAAGCTTCCAATTGATGTTAAAGAAACTAAACAACTAGTTGAACCTAAAGTAGTTACATCACAAATGATGTTGGATGAGATCAAGCCAATTACGCCTGCTACAATGGACTTTACAAGAACAGGCAAAAGCTTAGAAGAACTAGTCAAAGGTGTAACAGGTGTCGATCCAGTTGCAGCACCAAAGAAAGAAGGTTTAAAATTACCAGGCATCGAGTTTCCAACTGGCGTTGAAATTGGTAGAAGTAAAACATATTACTACCAGATCGATGGTGGTACACTAGAAAACCCAGATATTGGAACATATCGAATATCTGATGGAAAGAAAATGACCGGTGACTATCAATTTAAGACAGCCGCTGAAAAGAAAAGAGACGCGTTTTACAAAGAATACAAGAAAAAATTTGAGGAAAAATAATGCCACCTACACCAGAAGAAGCAGCAAAAGACCTTGAAGAAGGACAGTTGGACTTTTATAGAGAACTGTACGAAGAAGGCGATATGTCAGGTGCACAGGAGTTTCTTGACAGCATTAAAGCAGAAAAAGCAGAAGATGCTGCTCGAACTCCACCACCAATTCAACAACCTATACTTCAACAAAGAAGAACACCTGGTTTGGATCCTGACACAGATGTAGAAACTCCAAGCTTGGATGCTTTGCAGATGGACAAGGATGTATTCCAAGCTGAAAGCCTTATTATCCCGGGCCTGCTAGATGAAAAGCAGCAGGAAGTATATTCTGCGGCCGTAGAAAGATATAAGGCAGAAGGCTTTCCAGATGAGGTGCAACTAGGTGAATTGTACCGCGTTCAATATGAATCAGACAACCCACCACCTGCAGGTTATGATGCACTGGATGTATCATTATCTTTGGACCCGGAGATAAACACATATCGTGCTGACCAAGCAATGTATGTGAAGGACCAGATCGACAAAGTAGGAACAACTGCACAAGATAGAGCAAATGAAGAAGTCTTTTCTATCAAGTCACCAAGAAAGCCAAGAAGTGTACAACCTTTCGATATTAAACCAACCCCAGTTATGCCAGGTCGTTTGTTAATGCAACCAGAATTAGCAGATGAAATGACATTGACAGAAACTGCAAAGGCTGCTTTGGCACCACAAGTTTTGCCTATATCTGCTCAAGAAGAAAGAAAAAGAGCAGAGATGGACAGAATTAGAGAAATTACTGCTGGCAACATCAATACATTTAGAGATAACACAAATGCACAAAATGAGTTGATGGATAAATTAAATAAAACAACAACTCCAAAACTTACCACTCAGCAAGCAAGAGACCAATATTTTGAAAGCTTGAAGAATGATGTATTACAAGAACTGGTACAAAAACAAGAAGATATTGAAGCAATTGGTATCAATCCACTTACATCACCACAACTTTTCGGCTACTCAGCTGATGAGATGGAAGTAATTAAAAAAGAACTAGAACCTGTTGCTAATGCATATGTCAGTGAAATAATTGATATGACATTTAGAGATGAGTTAGGTTTTCCAAGCAAAGAAGCAAAGAGAATAAAGAAACAGTTTCCTGTTGAGAAAGGTTTGTTGGCATCAATTACTGACCCATTCATTGAGTTTGGTACAGAAGGTTTGACTGCATTGACAACAACAAAATACTCACCACAAATGAGAAACATTCTTTACCAAGGTGGATATATTGAAAACCCAGATGTAATTACAGAATCTGCAGGTATGATGATCCTTCGTGATACAGCAGGTTTGTTACGACTAGTTGTCAACCCAGCAATGAGTGGAGCAGAAAACTTAGGTTTAATTGAAAGAACACCAGCAGAAGAAGAAACACAAGACAGTGCAATACAAGAAGCATTGAAAGCACCAAGAAGAGAATATACAGAAGCCGTAGAAAACGATGACTTGCTCGGTATGGGTGAAGCATATTTAAAAGAAGTCTTGGTAGAAACTGCAACAATGCGTGGTCTTGGTAACGACTTGGCAGAAATAGATACCTTTGTAGGAATGGAAGTACCTGAATCTTTCAAAGATGGTTTGCTTATTGGTGGTACAGTTGGTGAATTTTTAATTCCTCTTCCTGTTGGTAAGTCAAAGGCGATCGCAACACTTGGTAAACCTACAAAAGCTGTTAGAGGTGCGGTTGAGTTTGGACTAGGCAAAGCAGGTGTTGGTACAACTAAATTATCAAGAGGCTTGCTTCGAACTGGTGAGTTTGGTTTGGATGTTGTTGCTGGTGGTGGTAACCCACTCTTTGCAATGGTAAAATTAGGAGACGAAGTATTACCAACAATTGCAGCAAAAGCACCTATCACAATGGCAGCTGCTGCTGATGCAAAGGTTGTTGCAAAATTAACAGATGGTCAAACATTGGCCACTGCACTTGATGACTTACCAACGGTAAGAAACACATTGTTTGATGAAGTTAGTTCAGTTCGTGCAAAAGTAGCAGACCAAACATCAGACTTTGTACAAGCTCTAGAATTACAGGCAAGAGGTGGACGAAGAGCATTAAATTTAGCAGCTGACAATGGCATCATTGGAGCAAGAGCATTTGGTGCTGTTGAAGGGATGTCACCTCAACAGGCAAAAAAGGCACTGGAAGAATTAGTACAGTCAGAAACAGAATTGCTTGGACCAATGGCACAAGATGCTTTGGAAAGAGGCACAAATGTAATGGATGACTATGGTGTGCTGGATGTAGAAAAAACACTAGAAAGAAGAAGAGAACTAAGAGGTGTTGCATTAGAGGAATCAACTAAGTTTGGACTAGATGACTACATATTGCTTACAGATCGTACAATTGTAAGTAAAAAATGGATGGATGCCAATTTTAAAGATGAGGTTGTAGATGTTTTGACAACAGATGGTAAGTCAAATGTTGTTGAATTTATTCCAGACGATACAGGTAGAATAAGATACAAGTTGCTAGATCCAGAAGATGTTGAAGAAATAGCTCGTGTATCAGGTGACTCTTATCTTGCAGAACTGGCAGCAAAGGGTGAATTGACAACTGCTGAAAGTATTTATGTTACCAACAGACTGGTTGATAGGTTGGTTCTTGATGCATCAGAATCTGCATTCAAAGCAAAAGGTGCACGTGTTTTGGAAGAAGCAGTCGAACCACTGGAAAGAAGAGGTGCTATAGGTCTAACTGCATTGAAGCAAGCATATCGTTCTTACACACCTGTCAATATCAAAAAGGCTATAGCAAAAGTTACTGATCCACTTCTTAAGAAACCAAGCAATGTTCAGGCACAAACTGCACAAACCCGTGCTTCAACACAGATATTTAACACACAAATTAATGAAGGTGTACAAAGACTTGAACGGTCAATGAAAGGTGCATTTGGTAATGTTGCTCGTGAATATGACCAGTTGCAAAATGAATTTAATTTGTTAAGAGGTTCACCAGATACAGAAATGTTAGGTTCCAGAAGAGTTGGTATGTTTCTGGAAAGAAGTCCGCTTGGTCGTTTATTTTCAGACTTTGGTCCTGTGCAAAAACAAAAAGGTGTTTATGAAACAGTTGCCACCTTACAACAAAAAGGCTTTACACTACCAGAAATAAGCTCGATGAGTAGACAGCAAATGTTTGCTGCATTGAGAGAACCAACATCAATGTCTGACAAAATTCGTATGAATATATTTGCAAAGAAATATATCCACGCTGTTCTTGGTCCAAATGCAAGAATCAATGCAGAAGTGAATCAAATAATTTCAAGAATGGATGTTGGTGATATGTCAGCATTTGCAAAGGCAGAAGAAGTAATAGAAGACATCTTAACAAAATATCCTGAGTTTAAATTAAACCAAGTCAATAAAGCAAATGATGCGATCGCTGCTGTAATGGTAAATGAAGAAGTAAATAGAATTGTAAAAGCTGCATTGAATGAAACATTTGTAACAGAACCATTTGCACAGTCGTTAACAGGTGCATCACGTGTAGCACAAAACACCTTTGGTCGACCAATTAGTGACTCCTCAATGCGAAGAGTAATAACAGACTTGGTTGAGTATCGTATTACAAAAGGACTTGATGACTTAGTCAATGACTTGACCTTTGAACAAGCAGAAGCAATGGTAGACAACTTTGGTAACTTTGACAACCAAATAAGAAAAGCATACAGAGAAAGTGGCTTGGATCCAAGAAGGTTTTTAGCTGCACTCGATGGAGGTGCTTCAAGTCAAATGGCAAACTACATAGAAGTCACAGCTTTAAAACGACAAGTAACACCTAAAGAATTGATGGAAAACTACAACTATAAATTAAGACAGATCGAGTTCCAAAATTCTGTAGGTCTTGATAGAAATATATTGTATCCTATGTCACAAACAGAATTAGACAGCATCAATAAAATTACAAGAGAACTAGGTGCATTAGATAGTGAAATAGTAACACAAAACTTCAGCAAGCTACAAAGAAACAGAGATATTGGTGAATATGCACAAGGAATGATGAATTACTACTTCAATGGTTTGCGAAGAACATTCGTATCAGGTCAGTTAGGTGGTAAGATGGTTCCAAACATTCCTTATCAAATGGAAAACTTACTTACCGCTAATTTAATTACATATGTGACCAATCCAAAGTATTGGCCAACAGTAGTTTCACAGACCATCGGCAGTGTATTTGGTTTGACACCTTATAGGAAACTAAGGTATATGGCGCAAGCAGCTCCAGATAGCATTCTGCCAGGCACCAGGTTTACATACGCTCAGGTCTATCAAGAATTTACAAGACGTAACTTAGGTGTGACACAACAAGGTATCAACTTAGGTGACTCATTCTACAATGATATTGCACTCGAAGCATCAGGATGGCAACGCTTTACAAGAGGTATACCCGGATATGGAGCAATGACTGGTGGCATTCTAGAACCGAAAGCATACATAAAAGAATTTTTACGAGGTGGTGGTAGTTTTGGTCGTCGTGCAGTACAAGATATTGCAGCAGGTCCATCAGAATTGGCTTCACCTCTCTCACCTACAATGTCACCATTTATGAGGTGGGCTGATGAAACAGATCGCGCATTCCGTGAATCGATATTCATTGCAGCTTTACAAAAAGGACAGTCTGTAGATAGTGCTGCTCTGCTTGCAAGAGAGGTAATGTTGGACTATGGTAAAATGCCACCAGCATTTAGAAGAGGCTTTGGTAAGATGGCATTGTATATGTCATTCACAACACTCAGCACATTAGAATTATTAAAAGCATTTACAACATCAGGTGGTGCTCTTCGTGTTGCAGCAATGAGTAAATATCACCTTGACTTATCACGCGCTTTTGGAACATATTACACGCAAGGTGACCAAACATTACAAGCATTGGCATTGAGAGAAGTGACTGATGCATATGACAGCAAGAATAGAATTGTTGAAACATATATGAGGTCACCATACATTGGCTCACTTATGGCGATCGGTCAGTTAACAGGTTTTGCCACATCAATTGCAACAGGTAGAACTGAAGATACATCAACGCGTTTTAAAGAAGGTATCTCAGACTTCTTATATCTACCAATGATCGACTTTATGCGTGAACTAGATGTTGACTACAAAAAAGGTGTGCCGGCAAAAGAACTATTTAAAATGCAACAAGGTATTTATGGTTCACAATTCTTATCAATGCAACCTCACACAATGATGATGTATATAATGTCAGATGGTTCAAACCCATACTATTATCTTGATCGATATGACATTGAAGTAAGACCTTTGGAAAGACGAGTACCTGGTTCACCAACATTTGATGGTTATCAATATCGTTTCAGAAGCAACACTGGATACAATTATTATTTGGCTGACCAATTAATTCTAGCAGGTGCTGGTATACAAAGAGGTTTCAATGACTATTACAATGCACTCGTAAGAGAAGGTGTTATTGAAGCACCACCAAATACAGACTTAAGTTACTTTGGTAAGGATGAAGCACCGTTTATTACACCTGCATTTGACTATTTATTTTTAAAGAAGCGTGCAGTTCGTGTACCACGCGACTTGGAAATAGAATATAGAGCATTGAAAGAAACAGAAAGAAGACTTGAGAAGTCATTGAAGAAATTTGAAAAATAAAGGGTATTATAGGGATGGCTAAAAAATTATCAAAAGCAGCAGCAGCAAAGAAACGACTTAAGGTTGGAAAGCCCGTCAAGTCATACAAACCAAATAAAAAGAAGATGGTTGTAGTGATGAAGAACGGTCGCAAAAAGCTGATACACTATGGTGCGAAAGGTTTTGGCCATAACATTAGCAAAGCTGCAAGAAAAAGTTTCAGAGCAAGACATAGGTGTGACCAAGCAAAAGATAAAACAACAGCAAGATATTGGGCTTGTAAAGACTTATGGTCTGTCAAGTCACCAAAGAAAACTACAGGTACGAAAGGACGTGTGGCCAAAAAGAAAACAAAAACTCGGAGGAAAAAATGAGTGATGAATGTAAGAAGTGTCAATGTGACCCTTGTCAATGTGAGGAGTAAATATGCAAAAATTAATTGACTGGATAAGAGAAAACAAAATTACAGTAGCGTTTATGGGTGGTGCCATTGTCATATCATCAGCTTATGGCACTTGCACAGTCGATCCTACTCCACCTGAACCACAACAGGAGGAAGCCGATGCCATTCCGTAAATACAGCAAGAAACAAAAGAAGCTAGCGCGTGTTGCACCGCCTAGAAAGAAAATTACAAAAGCAGACTTTAAAAAATTAAAACAGCGTCGTAAGAAGCGCAAGATAACAAAGAGGAAAAAATAATGGCTTATCATAGTAAACCAAAGAAGAAGAAACCAATGAAGAAGAAGGCAGCGCCAAAGCGTAAGCCAATGAAGAAGAAGAAACCATCAAAAAAAAAAGTAAAAAAAGCTACAGCAGTCCGTCTTACTAAGGCACAAGAGGCCAAACTTTCTAAGCACTCAGGTCATCATTCAGCAAAACATATGTCAATGATGCGAAGAGAAATGAAGAAAGGTAAGTCATTTGCAGCTGCACATCGTATGGCAAAGAAAGCGGTAGGAAAATGAAGAAGAAAAAAGTAGTCCGTCGTCGGCGGAAAAAAGCATTACCAAAACAGTACAAAGCTCCGAAAGGCAGCAAGCGTGCAGCTATGCTAAGACGTGCTAGTAAATTATATAAGTCAGGAAACAAACAAGCAGCATTCCGTCTACGAGAAGAGATGGAGAGGAAAGAACGTGAAAAAAAGAAAACCAGCAAAAAGAAAGTCACCCGCAAAAAAGCGACCCGCAAAAAGAAAAGGTAGTGTAATGGAAACACTTCGTAAGAAAGCGAAGGGTTCTAAGTTCACAGCCTCTCAATTAAAGAAGTCGTATGATAAAGGTCTTGCAGCATATGCAAGTAGCGGATCTAGAAAAGGAATGTCATCACATCAGTGGGCAATGGCAAGAGTAAACAGCGTTTTGAGAGGTGGTAAAGCAAGATCCATTGACTTTCCATCTAAGTCAAAAAAGAAAACAACAAGAAAGAAAAAATAGGAGACATTATGTCATATCAAACACAAGTAAGATCGAGTACGTCTGTAACATTTAAGGATACAGTCAATAACAATGCAGAATTTGATGCTAACTGGGATGTAGCTGAGGGTGTTATTATAGCAGTTTCTGACTTGAATCCAGCAATTAGTAATGGTATTTTCAAAATAGAGTCAATTGACTTGTTTGGAACAGGTACCACACCATCAGCAGCAAATGCAGAAAGAGCACAAATTATAGTAGCTAGAGACGCTAGTTTCACAGATGTCTTGCTTTCAATGCAAGGCTTTATGTCAGACGGTAAGTATGACACAACAAAATGTGCAGCAAATTGGCGACCAGGTGTCTTTGTACAGGTTGAACCAACTGACTCTTTGTATATTACTGTTAAGTGTCCATCTTCTGCGGCTTTGACAGTGACAAGTGCAAGAATTACAATAAGTCAATAAGGAAAAAAATAGGATATTAATAGGACACCCTGAGGAGGTTGAAGATGGGTAAGACTGGAAAGTTTGTTCATAGAATCAGAAACAGTGTCAATGTAACTTTTGATACTTCATATGGACTAGCTAAAATTATACAAATAGAATTAAACAAAGTGCAAGATGGTGGTAGTACGGGCGCTCTCAAAAACAGAAGAGTTTTTAGTGGAAACATACAATTATTAAGGTTAAAAGGAACAGTTAGTGGTGGTGCAACAAGTATTATACTCAAAGGATATGAAGATGACGGGGGAACAAAGCTTCTCTTACCGCCATCACAAAGCTCTTTGGAAGACGCCGTCAACGGATCGACAAAGTCTGCAACTTTTAAAGTGGACATTTATCACGCATCTGCTCACGATGACCTATATATTTTTGCAAAAACAGATGCAGGAACTTTTACGGTTACCGAGGTGCAGGTCGCTTGGTTCGAATAGGGAGGTGATGTATGCCAGCAGAGATCGCCTTCGCAGGACCGTTTATACCAATTCAGGGATCCGACCTGAAAGCACAGGACTTAAGCTCACAAATAGACGGAAGCAAAACACAATTTACAGTCCAAGAACAATTTCAAGAGATACGTATATTCGTATTCCTAAACGGCTTATTCCAAGGACCAGCCGGTGGAAGCGAAATAACGGTGAACTCAACAACTACTTTCACTATCGCCACGGTGCCGTTGTCGGGCGACTCACTTACGGTGATGTATTCGCCGGAAATTAAACAAAGCACATAGGAGCAAATATGGCTATTCAAATTAGAGGTACCCAGATACAGGATGGGAGTATCGCTGCGGGTAAAATTAACTTAGCTGGAACATTCGACTTTAGTTCCGGTACAATTCGATGTGGAACACCATCCGGTTCTACTGATGTAGCAAACAAGGCGTATGTTGATGCTCAGCTTCCAGACTCTTTATCTGGTGGAAACGGTATCGCTATTGACTCATCTGGCGATCCTGATGTAATTAGCGTCGATCTTGCAACCAACCCAGGTCTTCAATTTACTTCCAACAAATTGGATGTGAAAGTTAAGGCAGAAACTGGTGGTGCTATTACCAAAGATGCTGATGGTCTTTACATTGCAGACAGTGCTATTGGAAATGCTAAGTTGGCAGGTTCTATTGCTAACGCAAAATTGGCAAACAGCACAATATCTGGAAAGGCACTTGGTGCAAGTCTTGATAGTTTGACTGATGGTAACGGTATTGCAGACTTCACTTATAATGGTGGATCTGCTGCTTCAATTGCTATCGACCTTGATGGTTCAACTCTTTCTGTTGGTGCTTCTGGTCTTAAAATATCTGACTTAGGTGTTGATACTGGACAACTCGCAGCAAATGCTGTTGAATTGGCTAAGATCGCAAACGGTGCAGTTTCTGTTCAGAAATTAAACTTCCAAGCACGCCAAGACTTGTTCACACCAAATGGTTCTACTGCAGCTTTCGCTCTTTCGAATGAAGTTGAAGAGAATATGAAGAATATGGTTATGGTTTTCCGAAACGGTTTGTTGCAACAATTGAAAGCTTCATCACCTGCTGATGACTCTGAATATACTGTTTCAACTTCTGAAGGAACTACAACCGTTACCTTTGGTGCAAACATAAACTCTGCAGATAAGTTAGAAGTAAGGTACTTCGCTTAATAGGTTTTCATAGGGGTTGGTGGTTTGAAATACAACCACCAGCATCCTCGTGAATCTGAGAGGTATATTATGGAAACACTTATGATGGAATTAATTCCGTTCTTAACAGGTCCCGCAGCCGCAGTCATCGTAGCTTTGTATATGAATAGACAATTTGTGTTGTTTCAAAACCAAAGTATCGATAGAATTTTAACGGATGCTGAGAAAGATAGAGAGTTGTTTCGCGAAGCTATTACCAAAATAGACCAGAGACTTTATTTTCTAGAAGAGCAGATGAAAGAAATAAAAGCAGATATACGATCAGGTAGGAAATAGTATACTTTAAAGTCTTCCTCCAGAAGATACTGCAACTCAACAAACTTTACAAACTAAGAGATCAGGTAGTCAGGCGCTTGATCTCTTTTTTTGTGTAAAAATTCTAAGAAAAAACTTCTGAAACGGATACTTATATTAGTTGAGTTAAGTTAAGTTGTGTTGCATTGCTGTCTATCGTCAACCAGCAGTAGGAAAAAACCTCTGCTATAGATGATACGGCAATAGCTATCATTCAGGAGGTGATCAATGAAACCGGTATATCAATGGGAAAAAGCGTTTGAGTGGGGAACGCAAGAAGAATTTAAAGTGCTGAAGACATTAGCAGACAAGAACCCACATTTACATATCAAACCACTTGGTGGTAAAGATAGACCTGATGGTTGGTCTGACATAGGTGGGATAGAAGTCAAGAGTTACACTGGCTGGTACAAAAGACCAATTATTGAAACTAAATGTGTGACTTCAAATAAACTTAGTTGCTGGATGTCTGATAAGCAAGTTAAATTAGTTGTTGTAAACCATTCTGGTTGGCTTCATTTGTTTAATGCTGAGAAGCTTAGATACCACGCAGAAGAGCATAACTTTCCAATTTGGTATGGTAACATATCTCAAGGAGATGGAAGCTACAAGAGGATGAAATTCATCACAATATCTGGAAGGTCTGAGATACAAGACTTACATACTTCAGTTGAACTAGATCCTAAAAGATGGAACTGTAAAGAGTTGAAAGAAAAGAACCCATACATTGGTTCTTACTGGATAGAATAGAAAATAAAAAGAGAGGAGTATTAGAACCCCTCTCTTAACATTCAACTATACATTTCATTTTAAGGAGAAGACTGAAGGTATGTCTAGTAACCTTTCAGTCCTCTATACATATCTTCTTACTAATAATTATTCTAAATTGTTTTTTATATTTTCAAAGAACTATGCTTAATGAAGCTGAGATAGAAGATAAGAAGATATTTATATCATACTAAATAAAACTGAAATGTATAATTTATATTCTAAAAAAATTAAAATAAATATATAACATTTATTGGCCGTTACGGCCGTATAATGTATATCTATTGTTTATAGAGTATAATTATTCTGTAGTATTTAAGTATTCTTAATTATATATATACAGAAACTTTAGAAAGTTTACAAAAAAAACTAAAATAAATTTTGTTGAAAAAATAATTTAACATTTCTTAGTTTACAGGATATATATAATTAAGAGATAAGAATAGAAGATAAAGATATAGAGATAAGATATAGA
>CERH01017687.1_pt1 | contig 22320 bp, 38 predicted proteins | sample 530991 | NCBI WGS metagenome assembly CERH01 (sample SAMEA2621191, study PRJEB7988) | marine metagenome | biome: marine biome (ENVO:00000447); feature: mesopelagic zone (ENVO:00000213); material: "saline water (ENVO:00002010), including plankton (ENVO:xxxxxxxx)" | depth 800 m | reverse complement strand
TATTTAAGATGTGTGCCTATGCCTAAATACTTAGTGCCCTCTAAGGCAATCCAATTATGTAAAGCTCTTGCAGTTCCAGTAATAGAAGTGCTAGTTAGATTTCTCCAACCACCAAATTTTTCTGGCCTACCAGACCTAAATCTAATTAAATTACAATCAAACCAACCGCCTTCATTATCATAAGCAGTACCTTCTCTATTTATACCTGGATTAAACTGTAGTTTTTGTAACGGCATTTTTTAACTCATCAACTATTGTAATAGACTTTCTTAAACTTTTTAATGTGTCTATTTCATCTAAATATTCTACCTTTTTCTGATATTTTTTTCCTACTTTATAATTTGCTACAAATTCAACAACATTATCTGGCAAATATACAAAAGCGAATATATCTACTTCTTCTGCTGCGTATGTTTTTTTTGTTTTATTAACTTTTTTATACATGTCCCATCTTACATATGTTGAAGAATGGTGTTTAAATGGAGACTCTGTTGTTTTGACTTGTATTTTGTAGGATTCTTCTGCAGATTGTGCTAGGAAGTCATATCTCGAACTAGATGAGGCTTCAAAAACCTCTTCAAAATGTCTTATTAAGTAGCTTGCTGCTAAATATTCGCCAGCTCTGCCAACTCTTTGCGTAAAAGCCATAAGACCCTCCGTTATAAATAGTGGTTATATTAATCATAACTAATATTTATATTAAGCCAAAAAGTTTCTTAATATCAAAGTAATCATACTTGTAATAAGAATACCTAACAGACCAATAATAGATTTATTTCCTGCATCTATTTTATTTCTGATTTCTTTTACATCTGTATCTATTTCTTCAAACTTACCAAAAGCTGTTTTCCAACGCTCTGAACATTCTTTTTCATGTACAGCAAGTTCTAAATGTACGTCTGCAGCCGTTTTTCTTGCCATTATTTTTTTACCTTAAATCGTAAAGCGATTACATCTAAGTAATCATATAGTTTGCTTATCCATTTGTCGTCTCTCTCGCTAGGTGTGAGTGTCGATAAGATTGAAGCTAAACTAATAACAACGCTTAACGAAATAAGTAAATCACTTAACCAATTTAAAAAATACATCATTTTTTATACCTCCAGACTCTTTTCCAAGCCTCATTTTTGTGTTTTGTTTTTTTGTTGTCAGGAATATATTTACCATCTTTATCTCTTTGACGGACCCATACAAAGCCTAACATTTCTAAAAATTTATTCCACATCTTTTTTATCCTTATCTTTTTTTTGTTCTACAACTTCAGACTCTTGTAATCTTTTAACGGTTTCTTCTCTTACCGCAGAAACGAAAGATAGGTCTTTGCCAACCCAAGCTCCGTTTTTACAAGAATAATCTATAAGTTGCAAAATATTTAAATAAAAGCTTTTGTCTTGCATTTTAACCCTCTAGGGTTGATATTCTAGCCTCTAGTTCTTGTATGGTTTTTACTAAGTTTGGCACTAATACTGAGTAATCTAACATCCATTTTTCTGTTTCAGAGCCTTCTGTAACGCCTCTTGCATATTCTCCTAAATCATCGAAAGCTTGCTTATAGGATTGTGCTCCAAAACCACAACCATCAGTCACTCCTGTTTCTGGTCTAGTGTACTTAATAGGTTCTAGTTTAGAAATTAAATTCCAACCATCAGCAGGGCCTGTTATTGTTTTATATCTTTCATCAGATTCTACTGCTAATGAAATGGAATCTCCTGAAAGGTCATAATCAAGTTTAGCTAAACTAGAATTAGCATTTTTTCTGTAAAATCTCATAAATCTGTAAAAAGAAGCGTCACCTGTATCTGAGTCTAAAGCTAAAACTGCGTCATCATTATTACCTGTTTTTCTAATATTACAGGCTTCATTTTCAAACATACCACCACTAAATCCTTGACCGACAAGCACACCTTCAGCAATTACAGACGCTCTTTCTGTACCACCTGTATCAAATCTAATTTTATCTTCGTCAGAAGATTCCTCTACTTGAACTTTTGTATCACCATCAGCATCAGAGATTGCGGTAGGTGTTGGGGAGGCGGCAAAAGATAATGCTCCACTTCCGTTCGTTGCTAAAACTTGGTTAGCACTACCATCTGAGGTTGGGAAAGTATAGGCATCATTAAATTTAACTACCTGACTGGCATTTATGCCGATAGCTATATTAGAACCTACTGTACTACCGTTACCTATTAATAAATCGTCTGCTGAGTCATCTAGTGCTATATAAAAGTCTTGAGCATTACCATCAAAAACTAATTTTGTATCTTCTTCACCTGCATCACCTATAGTTAAAGTAGGAGTTGTGCCATTTATAACAACAGGACTTGCTATAGAAATACTAGAGTCGTCTGCTGATAAGCTATCTAATGCAATATTGCCTACATTTGTTATGTTAGCGTCATTAAAAGATGTAGCCCCAAAAGAATTTGATGCGGCTGTTGAAGTTATACCATTAGCGGCAGTAATACCACCACCATCTGCAATAGTGATGGCATTATCACCATCAGTAAAACCTATATTCGCAGTCTGTACCTCACCACTAACTAATAAATCACCACCTACAGAAGCATCATCTGTAACAGTTAAATCATCACTTACTTTCAAATCTACTGTAGATAAACTTGCAAAAGCGTCATTTACTGCTGCACCTGAGCCCGCACCATCTAAATAAACTACTTTTACATCACCTGGTCCTATAGTTACGGTAGAACCACTACCCTGTTTTATAATTATATTTTGACTGCCTGATGTTCCATTCTCTATAAAATGTACTCTTTTTAATGTGTTTGGCCCTATTGTTATAGTACAGGCACTATCTAAGGTACCTGTATATTTAATATACATAGCTCTAGCTTCATCTGCAGAGCCATCGGCTACAGTTGAGGCATGAGTATCAGCATTGGTTGTAATTGCTTCGGTTCCAAAACCTAGCCCCTCTCCTACTAATTCTAAATTTGTGTTTGTTGATGTTCCCCAGGTTCCAGATTCATCACCTGTGGCTATTTCTTTAAGTCTTAAGTTATTTACATACGTTGCCATATTTTATCCTTTTACAAACTTGTCCAATTTGGTGTTTGTGTAGTTGTTACATCATTATAGTTTGGAGTTTGGCTTGTATCAACCAAAGACCAAATTAAAACAGAACCCAAACCTGTCGTTGCCTGTAGGCCACTTACAGAGACATTTGCTTTGGCTATAGTAGAAACAGAGCCAAGTCCACTTGTCGCTGATAGTCCAGAGACTGTCACCCTTTCATTTTCATGAACAACAATAGTGCCTAAAGAGGCTGTAGCTCCTCTTTCAGTTACTGGTACGTTAGCTTTACCTATAAAAGATAGTGTACCTAGAGCAGAAGTTGCTCCTTGTTCAGAAACTGGTGTGTTTGCAGCGGCTGATTGCCCTGTTGTGCCGAGTGCGGATGTAGCTGATAAACCAGATACAGAAACTTCTATATCGGCTGGCTGACCCCAAGGACCAGAACCCCAGCTATCTCTGCCCCAACCTGTATCTATAGACATAGGGCTTGCACCCCTAAGCTATAGTAATTATTGCGTTTGCCCCTGCTGTCGGAAAAACTATTGTGAAATCCCCTGCAGTTGAAGTTTTTGATGCTCCAAAACTAATTGTTGCTACTGATTTATCAGAGTTAGTGTCGTTATAAATCAAACATCCACTTGCTGTTATTGTTGCTGTAGAAAATGTTAAGTTCGCAAAATCAACAAAAGCTGTTGTGCCTGTTGACGAAGGTGCTGCTATACCAGGTGTAAGTGCTGCCCCTCCTGCTGTATAGTTTGTGCCTGTTATTTGACCAGTTAAACTTGTAGCGTATGCCGTTGTAGTTGCACCTAAAGAAGCTGTTGCACCTGCATATAAAGCAAGTTTGAACGAATTGCCACCTGATGCAAAATTATGAACCCCTTGTAAAAGTTCTTTTTTAAAACTTGTTGTTAAAGCTGATGATATTGCCATCTATAGTCTCCTAATAATATTTGCTAAATTGGTTTCGCCACCTTTTATTAATTCTTGTATGACCGTACCTTTGTATGATTTTAAAGCATTATTAATATAAATCAAACAAACTTGATATATTGCGTCTTTGAAAGCAGCAGCTTGTTGTGCTATATGTGGTTCTTGGTTTTGTGAATAAGAAACTATTTTATTTGTTAACTCTTCAGCCCAAAACTCTGGAGAGTGTCCACCATTATCAGATGTAACAACTTTTATTTGGCCTAGTTTAGGTTCTCCATTTTGATTCATAAATGATATTTATAATTAGACATAATTAATATTTATTTGGTTCTGGTGGGCCTTTTTTATGCGAGTCGTATCTATCTAACAAACCACCTTCTTTTTTTGTTTCGGGCATTTGTATTTCACTTACTTTTTTTACATGTGGAAAACCATGACTATCTAATCCTACTACCCTTTGGTCTTTTAGCCTGTGGTACCCATACAATTTATCTTCTGAAGGTATGTTGGCGTCTAATAAACTAGAACTTTGTGCTACATCCACCTGTATACCTTTATCTAAACATTTTGCTAACCAAAACTCTACACACCCTCTGCCTGCCTCTGCATATCCAGGATTTGATTTATAGGTAAAATCTACGCCAAACAAAGATATTTTTCTTACATCATTCCAATAAGCAAAAGCTACTGCATAAGCAACGGTATTGTTTAAATACCAGCTTTTTGTATCTTCAACCACTTCGGCTACAGGATATTCTACTAGACCAGGACATCTATCATCTTTTTCACATGTATATATTGGACCTTTGTGCTCAACCAACATTTCTCTCATACAATCTGTTTGTCCTGCGGCATCATTTGTATCTAAAAATCGGCTTGCTGGGTCCATCATAAATACTCTATCGTGAAAAATTACACTAGCTACTGCATTTATAGCCCAAACCTCATCAAACCGAGACCCATGTGTTTTAGCTATATTGTATTCGTACCAACTATTACCAAGCCCTACAATAGCAATAGCTGCATCTTTGAGTTTTTTTACAGGTGTTTTTCTTTTCATTCTGCTCCCTTTATTTCTTTCGGTAAATATACCTCTACAAAACTGTCACATTTAGGACAACTTAAATTACTTACAATACTATATTGTTCATTTTCCTCATCAATATCGTGGTCCCCACCCCATATTAATTCTGTGTTACAATGCCAACAATTCATCTTTTAACTTCCTCCCTTTTTTTTAATTACGAAACTGTTTTTCGTAAGGCATCATATCTATATTCGTCTTGACGACTTCTAGCTTCAGCTCTATTTTTTAATCTAGACATTTCTTGATTGTAACGTCCTTCATACAAAGCTAATAAATCTTGTTCACCTTTTAAAAAAGTATATGCCTCTACTAAAGACGCATAAAGCAAACCATTTCTAGCGTTGTTTGATAACCAAGTGCCAGTAGTATCTGTCACTAATGAATTTGGTTTGTATAAATATGATAGTTCGACAGAATAACTATTATCAGGTACAGGTGCGATTATTAAAGTAGAACCGTTGTCAGAGCCTGTTGATAGTTGTTTGTCATATTGTGCGTAATATAGGGGAAGTCCTCTAATAGTTGTGTCTGATATGTCTTCAGCGTACTCTTGCATAAAGCTAGGGTGTTTTTTATCTAAAAAATGATAGTCGCTGTTTGAATCTATAACTGCCAAACTAAAAGGCATAATAAAATCACTTGGACAGGTTAAAAATCTGCTGCCTGCTGTAACATTACCTGTTACATTTTTTTTGAAAAAATCAAACTGTACCTCTTCAAAAATCCTTTCTTCTGCATTTTTTATTATATCGTCTAAGGTGTTAACAAAAGTTGTTTCGGTTGATTCACAAAAATTTTGAATTAAAGTTTTTAACTCTGCTAATGTCATGATGTAGTAATAGTAACACTTCCTAAACTAGAAGTCGCAGAAAAGCCGTCAAAGTTTGAGCCAATGGTATCAGTATTCGTGAATACTCGGCCAGGAGTATTTTCTTTGTCATTATCAGGACGAGGGTCATATAAAGCTTCTGCATCTGCAACATTTGTAGGTGGTTCTAATTGTGGGTGTTTTTCTTCGTAGCACTCAGGACAAGTTTTGAGGCCGTTCCATTCTTTACGAAGTTCTAATAGTTTATACCGAAAACCACATCTATCACAATGGGCTAAAGCAAATTTACCTATAGCATATGACATTAATAAGCACCTCTAGAAAAAGGTCTTATTTTAAATGATGCTCTATCTTCATCTTGGTCTGCTGCACGTCTAAATTCTTCTTCGTATATTAACTTCAATTGGTCTGTTCTTTCGGGACTTTTTTTCATACTTATGTAATACGCTAAACCTGCAACAAAACAAGGATAAAAACGAAAAGGTATATCCATAGTGTTTCTTGCGTTATCTGCATCATCCATCCTTGTTAATTTACTAAATCTAATTACATCAGTAGAGTTTTCTGGAGTTGGATATAAAAATAAAACTGGATTATTTTGTTTGTCTAAAAAAAATTGTGATGGCCTAGATTTTGTAGCTTTGTTTGGTATATTAAAATATTCAGACCTAGATATTCTATCCATATTAATATCTGTTGTGGTTGAACCATCTGTCCGTCTGACAACCACATCAAGAATGTCAATTACATCTGTTCCCAAATTATAACTGGCAGTTCCCTCTGTAACTGTTTGTGTGCCAGTTTCTATAGTCCATTGGTTTAAACCTCTGTTTGCCCATTCAGCTAACATTAAATTAGCAGACCTTATACCTGTTTTTAAATCATATCCAGTTCTAAGCTCTAGTCCACATCTTTCATATGCTTCTTCTATAAACTCTGTTATGTTGGGTTCAAAATTTGTGCTACCTGATACTGCCATTATTCTTCATATAAATTATCAAAGGTAATTGATGGGTCTAAATAACTTTCATGCCCCTCTGCTGAATGAGTCCATTGTGACGGTTTAAAGTCTGGGGGACCTTCGCCAGTAACCCAAAGAGCTGGACTTGTTGCTCTTACTCTATTATTAGGCAAAGCAACCAAATTACCTTTCCATTCACAATCCTCTGTTATATATAATACATGACTTTGTTTGTGTTGTGCAGAGTCATCTGCAATATCAGAACCTGTATAATCTACAGTAAATAAATATTTAGCTGTATAAAAACCACCATCTATCTTAGCTATCCAAGGTGATGAGCTAACTCTATCCATAACTATTACTGAGTGTTCTCTAGATTCACAATCCCAAGGTTGTGCAATATGATTTTGCATGGGTTTTGGAAAGTCGTCCATAGGCATATCGGCTACAATACCCTGTATCGGCATCCTGGCCCACATAGCACCGCCATGTACGTTAGGTTCGTCATTGTCATCACAGTTAGTTTCTTCACCTGTAAAAACTACTTGAAAACTTAAAGACCTGTCAGGGATTGTGTTTACGGCTATTGCTAACGCATGTATATACTCGTCATGATATTTTTCATGATTGTGTGTGAATTCTCTCCGCACCCAACACTTAAAGTGTGGAATGTTACTTATTAAATGTGACACTAATTATTTCAATCTTTGTCTTCTTCTGTTTGCATTACCTGGTATAACTCCGCCCTTGGATTTTTTCATGACTTTGCCACCTTTAGACTTTTTCATGATTTTTCCACCTTTGGATTTTTTCATCATAATACCACCTTTAGACTTTTTCATCATCATGCCGCCCTTTGATTTCTTCATCATCATGCCGCCCTTTGATTTCTTCATGACTTTACCACCTTTTGATTTTTTCATAGCTGGCATGCCACGTTTTTTAGTTAAAGGTTTTTTTACTTTTAATTTTTTTTGTTTCATTCCGTGAAATGGCATATTAACTCCTAACTCATTGTTGTGACTTTACGTTTGTCAGACATAACTTTACCACAACCTTTTGCGATAAAGCCACCTTTTTTCATTTTTACTTTATTTTGCTTTGCCATAGCCTTTTGTATAGCCATACCTCTAGCTTTTTCATATTCTGAAAATTTACCGTCTTTATTTAAATCTGCTTTTTTACTAAGTTTCACAAAGCCTCCTTCTTTAAGTTTAGTCGAAACATTTATTGGTTTGCCTTTCCTGTTTGGGTTTGGGTCTTTTCTTCTTTTTCTTTGTACTATTTTTGCTCTTTCTGCTTTCGACATACCTTGTGCTTTTTTCTTTGGTAAACATCTTGGTTTGCCTTCTGCTTTTTTTCTACCACCACATGAGCCAATAATATTGCCTTCGGCATCCATACGGACCCATTCTTGGTCTAACCATGATTGTAGTTGTCCTTTGCTCATCTCAATCTATCTGGCAAGACTGCACCTTGTCCTCTAATAGATACAAGACCACCTTTAGCTTTTTTTACTTTCTTACCTTTTGCTTTTTTTGCATAGTTTGGGTCTTTGCAGTATTTTGATGCAGCTAAATTAGCATAAGCTGAAGGATAAACGTCAAAAGTTCTTTTTGCCCAAGCTTTACCCTCTGGACAAATTTTACCTTTACTTTTTACTTTCTTTGCCATAATTATTTATATTTACTTGATTTTACCTTCTTACCTTTATTTTTTCCACCTGTTCTTGCTATCAGCCCTCTTGCTTTTGCAGAGGCTTTTTCACTAAAACCCATTTTCTTTTTTTGTTTAATTTTGTTTTTAAGAGTTTTAAGTTTTGCGACCATGTATTTTTCTAATTGTATCTTTACCTTTTCTAAATATACTTGCTACTGCTGATTTGCCCATAACTTTAGCTCTTTGCTCACCAACTGTTAAAATTTGTATTTTTCTAGCAAACGGTTTATTGATATTTGTTACTTTTTTTACTGTTTTCCTAGCATCCTCTGGTGTAGCAAACTTTATAGAAACAGTATCTTTAGGGTTTTCGTCAGTATATAAACGTCTACCACTACCTTTTGGCTTTTTTCCCGTACCTTTTTTTGGGTCTCTTTTTTTGTTCATCCTTTATTATTTTTTTAATTGTATTAGATTGTTTTTTATGCAATCTTGAAGCTTTATTAAGTTGTTTTGATACCTTTTTTAATCTTTTTATCATAGTCCTTGTCCTCTATATTTTTTGTAACTTCTTTTCATGTTTTTGTTCATAGTAGAAGTTCCAAGATTATTATAACCTATAGAAGTTTTTTTACCCCTAGCTCCTGTTGCTGGAACATGAATAGTTGTGCTTGTCCATCTTTTTGCCATTATCTAATTATATCTATTTCTGAATCTGTTTGAATTACAACTCTTGCCCCACAAGAAAGTAGAGGCTTGTCGTTACCTCCATATTTAACAACTGAAGGACCATTTACTTTTACTTCGTGGCAATAGGTGTTTGTTTTCCCTTCCTTTATTGTTATGACAGGTTCATCTGTTCCATTCTTTTTATTAGCTCTTATTTTGTGTTGGTTTACATGAATATATTTTTTAGCCACTTAACATCTCCAACGTCTTCTTGCTTGTCTTAATCTAGAGTTAGGGTTTTTTGCTGCTTTTGGAAATTTTTTCATTTGACCTGCTGACCTAGCACAAAACGATTTTCTTCTGGCTTTTTCTTTTTTTGTAAGATTTTTTTTCTTGGTTACAGCAGTTTTTAATTTACTACCTGGGTTGAGTTTTCTATATGCTTTGACACCAGCCCTTGTCATGCCAGCACCTTTTTTGGTAGGCCTATAGTTTTTCTTGTTTCTTGGCGGTTGTTTGTCTGGTTTACGAGCCATTCAAACTATCCTTAACCGTATTCTTTAACTAGCTCTAAAATGATTGAATATGTGTCGCCACTAGAATGTCCTACTGTGGTAAATAAAACATCTCCTGTTTTTCCAGAACCTGCATTATTAGGTATGCCTGTAAAATTATCATAGTATTCATCGCCTGTACTATCTGCTGGTAATCCAGTAATTAAAACATTAGCGGTAGCATCAAAAAATAAATTGACACCCATACCACGACAAGCCCAATAAATTCTTTGTATTGTTACGCTAGTACAAGCATCCCCATTGGCATTTGCTTGTAAAGCAGAAACATCTACTTTAACAACATTAGCTTCGCCAGTACCATCGGAGACATTAGTAAATTTCAAGACGGCCTTTCTCTGACCGTCCTGAATAGTTTGTGATGTTACCGTATCAGCCATTATCTCTCTACCAATACACTAACATAATCAACAACTAAACTCTTAGCTGCTGCTTCACCTGCTTGAACTGCAAGTGTAACTGTAAGTTCTTCATTGTCAGGTAAATTAGTATTTACCACTCCTACAGGCTCTGCATTATTAATAGCATAAAATACCTGACTAGAATTTGGGTCAATAAAGAATGATGCAGTTACAAAAGTGTCGTTCACCATAGTATGAACTCCTGCACTTTCAGTTTCAGTTGAATCTTTTTCAACAACAAAATCTAAATTAGTGTCGCCATCGTCTTTAGTAAAGAAAATGCCGTCTGATACACCATCTATAGCTGTAGTATCTGTTATTGCTAAACCAATTAAAGCATCAGATTGTGTAACATCACTTAATTTAAATCTGCATGAAAAGAAAGCTCTTTTGCTACCATCTATTAAAAATGATTCGCCTTTGAGCTGTAACTCTTCTGAGTCATTATCTGCGTCGTTAGTGGTAACAATTAATTGACCACCAGCACCGCTTGTTATTTGAATTACCTCACCAGAATCGCCACCACCATCAGTAGATGTAATGGTCCAATCACTAGCAACGTAGTTCATGAAATCGTTAAAATAACCGTAATACGTCTGGTCAGACGGATAAGGTTGAAACATAGGTAAGTCTTTTTTAGACTTAGAAGCGACAGTATTACCTGCCCATAAAATTTGATTTTGAAAATGTGGATTAGACATAAGAACTCCTTTTCTTTAAATGGAACACATCATGTGCCTCATTATGCTAATAGGTAAATTTTATATTAGGCTTGATTATATATCAACAGGTAAATTTTTTTTACTTTCTTTCAAAGACTGAACTGCACTAAAAAGATTTTGATATGTGTTTTTTATTTTTGGGTCTTTACCATATAACTCTAACAACTCAGAGCCAACCATTTCAATTAAACATTGAGCTGCTAGTATTTTATTATCTAATTCTTTTATAGGATGTTTTTTGTCTGACATTTTTTTCTTTGCTTGAAATTTTTTCGCAAGAGACAAGTTTATCAATTTTTTTTCTAAACTGGTATAGCTAGGCCACTCTCTTATCTGTTTATTTGAACGTCCACACCCTTTACATATATCATCACCCCAGGTCGTGCTGCACCTACCGATACAAGGACTGTCGGATAGTGTTGTTGGCTCTCCCAAAACTTCTTGTAAATTACTCATGTAGATACCGAAAGTAACAAGATGAATATACTACATGTGGAAACTTTTGTCAAAAAAAAGGGCCCTAATGGGCCCTGTTTGTAATACTGAGTAACAAACTGTACTACGAGTTCGTATTATGCTCCTTGTGAACCGTCAACACATCTCCAGTTAGAGAACCCAAATGAGTATCTCTCTCTAGCTTTGTATCTCATGTTTCCAGTATCGAAGTCGCCTTCTAATGAAGTTTGCATAGGAGACCTAACAAAATATTTAAATCCATCAGGCACGTCTGTTTTGAAGAAGTATGCGTCTGGGTCATTTAAGTAATGATTGACTACATATCCTTCAGGTAACATACCTTGATTTACAACGGAGTTAATATCGTTGTCAGATGTTCCAACTCTACCTGGTGAGCTTAATAGTCTGTCAGCCACGAACTGAAGTTGTGGTGGAACTATAAGCTTAATACCTTGTAAAGCAATATTAAGACCTCTGTCATCTGTCTGAGTAGAGATTCTAATAAGTGCATCTTCTATTGAAGTCTCGTTCAAGTCAGCGAATGTAGATGCTCTGTTAGCAGATGTAGCACCACTTGATAGTGGATGCGAACTGTTAATCAGAGAAACTCCATCACCGCCTGGGAAAGAACTTGAGAAAGCGTTGTTTAATACACTTGCTGCTTTAATTTGCTTAGTATTTGCCATACTTCTAGCTAAAGCTTTTGTGTATCGAGAACCTAGTCTGTCATACAGATTGTCCTCAACTGCTTCTTCAGTTAATGAAAAAGCTAACGCTACTGTCTCGTGTTCATAACGAGCTGTAAAGCCTTCGTTTGCATTGTCGAATGAAACACCTTCACCCTCTGGTTTTACAGGGGCGTTTCCGAAACCAACAATCATTACTTCTTCTTCAAAAGCTCTGTCTGATGATTCTTCTTCATAGATTTCTGCATGTTCATTGTCATAACGTGCATATTCCATACCGAACAAGGCATTTAAGCCTGGCTCTAATTCTTTTGCTAATTGTGCTCTATTTATTGCCATGATTAATTACTCCTTAAATACCAGCGGTTTGTTCATAAGCGTGTTCATTTATCTTTACGATAACATTAATGTTAGCAGAACCTAATTCATTATTTTCAGAATCTTTTGATATACCAACTATTCTATAGTTAGCGGCAGAAGAGCCTGATGAACTAGCAACTTCAGCTTTTGATTGACCATTTAAGGTCGAACCAGCTGTATACGCTATATCTACGTTTGCACCAATGTCTGTTCTAGCTAAAGAACCAGTACATTGTACTTCATATAGATTTAAAGGGTTATCCTCAACAAAGGCTACAATGTCTCCTGTTGCTGTTTGTGCAGCAGGGAAATGAGCAGAGAATTCAACTTCTTTGCTACTTGAATTAACGAATTTACAACCTCTAAAAATACCAAGGATTTTTACATCACCAGCAGCATCTGCCACGTCGATGAATCCTCCTGTAAGCATCTTAACAGGGTCGCCTGAAAATATACCTTGAGTTGAACCAGATTCGATATTGTATTCGTGGACGCCATTATTTTGACCACCACTTCCCAATGAACCTACTAGCTTAAACCCAAAAGGTGCATCTTTATTTGCCATTTTAATTTACCTCTTAAAATTTATTTATTTTCGTTTACCGCCACCAAATGTAACACTTGTAGTTCTCCTTGGTGACATTATTGGAGAACGAGCATCAGATTCTTTCATGAGGTCGTTGTCTACGGCATCTTGAGCTGACTCAGTTCTGCCTTGATAGTATGCGTTACGTTCGTTTCTTGTTTCCTCTGGAATCTTAGCTAATAGTAAACCGCCAACACTAACTACTCCTGCATGCCTGCCGTCTTGAATTGATGGTAATTCAAAATCTCCTATCTCTTCAGCTCTGACTAATTCAAAACCTTCTCTTATTCGAGACATAACATTTTTTTTATCATCTTCATTCAAAACCTCGGCCCTTATCCAACGATAAACATATCCAGGAGGATTAGGTGGGGTTTCTAACATACTTGGGGGTGCCCAAGGTTTGCGTGCATTTTCTTTAGCACGAACTTCAGCAGAGCGGGACACTCTGTCATTACTTACAAATTTCCCTTTATTATCTCTTTCCATTTTTACCTTCTTACATATTTTGCGTACTCAGTTAAGGGTACGTTTAATTTTTTTGCCATCTGTACCTCTGAAGGCGATAGCTTTACTTGTTTTTTAGAACCTTTAACACTTGTATCGGCTCTAGAAGCAGAAGCAACCCTTTGTTGTGGTTTATTTTTCACATCAAATTTATGTGGGAACTCTGCCTTAATCCTTTTATCAACCTCAGTATAATACTCATCAGAGCTCGGGTCAAAGCCTTCTTGCTCTACCAAATTCCTATGAATATTAAAAGCAGCTAACGTCATAGTCTCATCTTCACCAAACCAAGTATTTTTTTGTGCCCAATTTTGTGCCTTAGGGTCTGGGTCAACGTATTGTTGTTGCGGTTGTGCTGGCGGAATTATTTGCTCTGTTTGACTATCTGCAAGTTGTTGTTGATATTCTAGCTGAGATTGTGAGCTCACAACTTTGCTTTCTTCAACAGCTATTTTTGCTAACACATCTTGAGCTTTTGCAACTTTGTCGTAATCTTGCGACTCATGTGCATTTTTTAAAGCTGCTTGTGCTTGTGCTCTTTGAGACTTAAGTCTGTTAGAGGCTTCCGCTAAATAAGACCTATCAAGGCTAGAACTTTTTTGTGCTAGCACTTTATTCTTTTCTTGCATCTGAAGTGCATAATTATATGCAGATTCTTTTGCACGCTCTTCTTCTCTTAATCTACGAGTTAGATTAGATATACGTTTTTGCACTCTGTCCGAATACTGTTCGTGTTCAGACTCCTGCTCCTCAACCTCACTAGCCTCTACGACTTCTGGAGTTGAGTCATCATCCTCTTTTTTAGAGGTTTCGTTGTCAGGAAGTTCAACTATTTCTCCCTCTTCAACATTTTTTTCTATTTCAGTCATTTCTACTCCTATACTGCAACAATATCAGTTGGGTCGTGTATAGTGGCTATAACTTCATCATCATTAATGATTCTGCACTCGGCTTCATCTCCTAATTTGAATCTTGCACCAGCATACCTACCAATCAATATCCATTGTTTTTCACTACACCAGCTCTCTCCAGAAAATCTTTTGTCTTTATAACAGAGTGGACCCATTTTTACTACATACGCACATACAGTAGCAAGAGACTCTCTATCAACATGACTTTGTGTAAGTATAATACCACCTTTAGATACACCCAAGCCTTGAAATGGTAATATTAATAGCCGCCATCCTGTAGGCTGTGGCATACGCTCTATTATAGATTTATCTAAAAGTGTTGGGTCTAAAACCCTAGATTCTTCAGGAATGTATGCTTTTTCAAGCTTCTCTCCTGTTTGTTTGTTTTGTTCTTCTACCTGCTTTGCAACGTGGTCAGGTACTATCACCTTGTTCTTCGTCGTCATCTTCTATTACTCTTCCTAGCAGCTCTGTTAATTCTAGTTCTGTTTCTACAAGTGAGCTGTATTTACCTCTTAGAAACTCATATTGGCACATGTCTTTTACACCAGACAACATGCTGTTTGTAACATCTTCTTTTCTTTCTTTAAGATGTTTTTTTAATTTATCCGCAACCCAAAGTATGGACATTAATACACACCAGAGAACTTGGTGCCATACTCGGCTATACCAACGCCCTTAGATTTGCCTTTGCCCATTCCTGGTTTTGGATTTACGTCAGCAACAAAACTTTCTTTTTTGCTGTACCCTAGATTACCCTTGTTAGAGTAACCTTGTTTGTTATTTAAAACTTTTGGTTCTTTTTCCATTTTCGTATTATTACACTATTTATTGTATTTGTTAATTAAATCTTGAATCTTTAAATCTTTCTGTTGTTGCAATCTTGCTCTAGCAGTATCATCTTTCATCTCTGCTATTTCTTCTTGTGTTTGGATTTTTTGTTTATCTATATTATCTTGGTTAATAGAATCCTCTTTTCTTCTTTGTTGGTCTAATAAGAACTGTTGTTTTTCTTGTTGCAACTCTTGACCTTTTAAGGCTAGTTCTTGCTTTCTAATTGTTACTAATGGGTCCTCGTCTGAAGGAGATGAAACTTTTTCTGTATACTCTACTACCAACTGCGATAAAATAGGTGCTGAAAATTGTGCTAGTAAATCGTTTCTTTGCACCTCTAGTTGTTGTGCATCTACAGGATTAGCTTGGCCTATTTGTTGGCTTATATTATCGTACTCTGTTCTAATTTCTGGTGGCATTTGTTCTAGTCCTAAAATGTCTGCTTTCATTTGTAAGTGTTGCATTATGTGTGCGTGTATTGTTGCCTGCACTTGTGCATTAGTTTGTACGGGTGGTGTGTTTAACAAGGACATGTGTATAGCTATATGGGCATCATGATTTTGTTGTGGAAAAGCGGATGCAGGTACAGCCATAATTAATCCTGTATTTTCTTGACCAGCTTCTACAGGTATCGGGTCAGATGGGGGAGGTGGTAAAAGTAATTTATCTATATTGTCTACACCTATAGCAGCATACATTCTTTTGTATGATTCATATAAACCGTCAGGTCCATGTATTTCAGGATTTGATGAAACGAGTGTCATCATTTCTTGTGCTAATGCTATTCTTTGAGATGTGCTAAATATGTCAGGATTTGATACAGGAAAAATATCTATTCTCCCATCAAAATCTTGTTCCTTTATTCTTTTGTTGCCATCAGCAGTCATGTAAGGATATTCTGGCGGTAAAAATTCAGAGAATATATTAGCTAATATTTTAAATTCTTTCTTTTGTGAGTTATGTAATCTTTTATGTATAGCTGACAAAACTTTTGTAGACCTCTCTAATAAAGCCATAGTTGTTCCTACTGGAGCTTGTGGATTGCCTTGCCCTGTATTTATTTCAGCAATAGATGCAAAGGTCTTACCTGAATTAACTAAGATACCTAATAAATTTAACAAAGTTCCACTTGGCTCTTTGAAAGGTAATGGTTGTATGGATTCTGCTAGAGACCCAGCGGGTGCGTCTACATCTCTGAATTCTCCAGGCTGAATAGGGGTATCTTCATCCCTTATTCTAATACCTCTTGTCTTAAAACCAGCAGGGAGGTTAGACAGGGTACCTGCATCAATCAACTGCCTCATAATAGACGTAGACGCTTTTGATAATCCACCAATCATATGTGTTAATCCAAAACCATAAAATCCTAAACCAGGTAAAAATTTAAAATGAACAAAGTATTCAATTTTCTTTTTTAACGGGTCATTTTGGTTATAGTTTCTTCTGATAGATAAAATATTATTTGAATTAGAATCTATGGTAACAATGTAAGGTAATTTTACACCTGTACTTTCACCATCTTCATCTAAATCTTCAAAGCCTTCTAAATCTAAATTACAATGCACCTCATGCAATACTGCAACTTCTCCATCATCATATACTGATTCTTGTCCAGTTAATTCCTCTATAGTTTCTTCAACTTGACCATATTGTGTTTCATCACCATAACTTACTTCTACTTTTCTATAAAAACCATTAGCTTGTAATTTACGCAATTCGTTTTCTGGCATTTTTATTACATGTGTAATACGGTTACATGATTCCAAATCTGTTGTGTAATACGGCACAATCAAATCCTCTGGTGCCACAAACTTTGATACTGGTCTGCCTAAATTTTCATCAAAGTATATTTTTTTAAATGCAGAACCTGCTAAAGGTAAATAGAATAAAAGTTGGTCAAGTTCTTGGTCGTATTCTTGCATTTCATGAACTATCTGGTAATTCATAAACTCTTGTACTCTTTGTGCTTGTAGTTCAACTTCAGAATCGAAATCGCCTATTATTTGTGCTTTTACTGGACCACCAGCAGGTAACAATTCTTTGTAGGCTTGTGCTTGGAAATCAACTACAGCCTCTCCTAATAACGGATGAATAACACCACTTGCACCTTCAAATGGTTCAGACCTATCTTCATCAAACTTCATACCAAGATATTTCAATCCATCTGTGTATGTTTTTTCCCAATCTTTTCTAGAAGATTTATCTTTTTCAATAGAACCAACTAGATTGTTAGCAATAACATTAAGTTCGTTTTCGCCTACAATCTCTGCTAAGTTGCCATCAAACCCAATATCTTGAGGCTCTTCCTCTTGTGGTCCTAATAAAGCACCGCCATCTTCCATCATAGTGATACCTTCAGGACTTTCGTCAGTATCTATGTTAATAATTTCTTCAAACTGCAAATCATCATCAGTCTTAGATTTATTTTGATTTAGCTGTTCTGGTAATTGTCTTTCGATAGCCATTAATGTATTGTTTCACCTTGCGTCATATCTAAATGTGCCAAAGGGAACATTTCTCCTACTAATTTAAGTCCTAAATCCTCAGCTTGTGCATTAGCCTGTTCTAAAGTAGAGGCCATAATTAAAGGACCTTCTTGTGCGACTCCATCTTTCACATATTCTGTTAAATAAAACTGCATCATTAATAATATACTCTTTTTATAGGTGCTTTCTCATCATCTTGGTAATCATCACCTAAAGATATTAAGCCTCCCTCTCTAAAACGCAACAGAGCTTGTGTCATTGTATCACACAAATCGTCATGAGCACCAAAGGGAAAAGACGCACACTCTTCAATCATGTCATCTGCAAACTTTTTTTGTGGTGCCCAAACTAAGCCAGATTCAAACATAGGTGCTACAGAGTGCATACGGGAATGTTTATCATGCCCTCTTGATGGCGAATAATTAACTATCGGTATACCTAATCTTCTAAGCTCTTGCGACAAAGGTGTACCTGAAGCCTTAGCCTCTATCAATACCATATCTGGGTCCCAATACTTATATTCTTCTTGTGCTATTCTTTTAAGGTCTGGAAAGTCCCATCTACCTTTTTGACAATCTAATAAAATGATAGAGTCTGGTGCATCTTCAGATGGTCTAAATATGCCCCAAGTAGAAATAGCAGAAAAGTCTGCAGTTTGTTTTTTTGAATACGCAGTATCATATGATTGTATGATGTATTGAACACCAGGCAAACTTTCGTGTGCCCACTCTTGCCACCACTCTCTTTTTATTATAGAGCCTTCTTCAGCTGTTGGTGTCTGCAACCATTGTGCGTTCCATTTCATAGCAGGCAAAGATGCTTTAACTTTTTTTAATTCATCTATAGGCCAAAATTCTGGCCACATTGGTTTTTCACTATCTGGGAATATTGCAGGAAACTCTATAATTTCCCATTTATCTGCTAGTGGGTCTTTTTGTGAATTTATTAATTTAGCTGTTAGGTCCACATCACTCCATCTAGTCATAACTAAAACTATTGCACCTCTAGGTTGTAAACGCTGTCTAGGTCCAGAAGTATACCAGTCCCAACAAGCCTCCATTTGTGTTAAAGATAAAGCATCTTGCTCTGAATGTGGGTCGTCTATTATTAATAAATCAGCACCACGACCAGTTATGGCACCACCTACACCAGCTGCAAAGTATTCTCCACCTTTGTTAGTTTCCCAACGACCAGCAGATTTAGAATCTGCAGATAAACTAACATCAGGAAAAATACCTTTATAATCTTCACCATCCATCAGGTTTCTAACTTTCCTACCAAATCTTACAGCTAACTCTCCTGTGTGTGTTGTTTGCATAATTTTTTTGTTAGGAAACTTGCCCATAAACCAAGCAGGAAAATATGTTGAGGCAAATTCAGACTTAGTGTGTCTTGGTGGCATATTAACAATCAAACGATTAATTTTACCCTTCGCTATATCTTCTAATTTTTGTGCAAATATTTTATGGTGCTCGCCACATATAAATTCAGGCCAAATGTTGTTAATAAAATTTAAAAATTTATCTTGACACTTGTCTTGTTTGTTTAGTCTGTTTAGTCGCTCTTTTAAAAGCACTACCTCTTTTAATTCAGCATCAGTAAGGCTGTCAGTTTTCATAAAAATCTAAAAAGTCTTTATATACCTTTTGTAATCTTCTATCTAGCAATCTATAAAATGGTAACTGTTGTAAGTTACTTTTTCTACCAAAACCTGTAGGCACAAAACCTTCGGGTGCGTAGGGCACTCTGCCTGTCATAGTCACATATTCTTTAATTATGTCCTTAGGTGTTTTACCTGCCTCAAAAGCTCTAATTACATCTTTTGTGAGTGCAGGGTCTTGATAAACTTCTCGTAGTGTTTTCATTGGTCTTGCTCCTGACACCACATTTAAAGTTGCTTGTCTGTTTGTGGGGCTCACTATTTGATTTTTGAACGGTATTCGCAATATACTTTTAGGTGTATTAAAAACTTTTACAGGTTTCAATCCAGAAAGGTCTGCTAGCACTTCATCTTCATCAAATGCGAGTTTTTTTGCACCATAGCTTAATCTTCTCTTGTCGGAACTTTTAACTAATGTAGGAATGTGTGCTAAAACTTTCTTTTTGGGCACAGCATATTTTAAAACGTAGTGTTTAGTAAAAGAGTCCGTATCACCAAAGTCTAGTGTGTTTCTTGCTTTAAGAGATGTTGACCTAATGCCCTCCTGTTTTAGGGCTTTTTCTATTGGCAAACTATCATCTAAAGCTACACCTCTATATAAAAATATAGTGTCTTTATTTTTTGGGGTAACTATAAGTGGGTCTATTTTTCTTATTCTTTGAATATTATTTACAGAGGCAATTTGTAAATTTTTATTTTTTTTTATAGCTTCAACCAAGCTAGCAGCACTTTTAGTGGTAATAAGACTCTCTAATGCTATAGTTTCTCTAGGTGTTAATTTTTTTTTAGTCGGTTTTAAAGCTTTTTGTATTGTGTCTTTTTTAGACAACAAAAATTTTATTATCGCACTCATTTTATAAGCCCTTAATTTCTGCAGAAAAATCTTTAAAAAAACTATTTTTAGCTTCTACTAGACCACCTTTCTTAAAACTAGATATACCTTTGCCCGCCTCAAAAGCATCTCTAATTTCACTTAATTTTAATATAACTTGAGCAGGTAGAGGTGGCTCACCTCGTCTTGCATACTTTTGAAAATTATCTTTGTATATAACGTCATCAGGGTCAATATCTAATTCTTTTACAATTTTTTCTATTTCTTTTACTTGGTCTCTATACAAACGACGCACCACACTACCACCGCCCTCGCTTACAGCTTGGTCAATATTAAACACCATAAAATCAGAGTCTGTGTTTCTAGCAGCATTATTAATTTGATGCCGTGTTGGTAACACCATTTGTTTTGTGTTTAAAAATCCAGCATAAGGGTCGGGTTTTATAAAAGGATTTGGTGGTGCATATAAATCCAGATTATACTGGTCTCCTGCCTTATATTTTTCGGCATCGTAAATGAGGTTGTCAGCCCTTGGTAAAAGCTCATATATCCTTTCAACAGCTTTCTGCAATTTTGGGTCTTTTGAATTTTGGGCCTTTCCAGCTGCTTGTCTTAATTTTGTATTTATTTGTTCCTCTGCTGCAGTCGACCCAGATTCTTCTAAGGCTTTAAGCCCACGGTCAATTTCGTTGTTATAGTGTAAATAAACACTACCAGTATAATCTTCTCTCGTTAGCTTACTTTTTGATACTTTGGCTAGAGCCTCTTCACTTATCTCTTCTAATTTTCCAGGAATAAGAAGTTTATTAAATAATGTTTTTGCTTCTGTTTTTTTATTTTTTGGTGCAAGCACATCTGCAGCATCCCTAAACCTAAACGGACTCAAACTAAACTTCGTTAAAAAATTATCATCAAAACTATCACGACCTATTTTTTGGTAGAAATCTTTGTTTTGCAGAATCCTTTTAGTGCCCTCTGAAAGATTTTGTAAATCAACATCTACTAATTTCATTCTGCTTGCAGGTAAATCTGCTACATCAATAAATCCTTCTTTAGTTAAAATGTCTGTATCGAAAAACACATCCAAAAAGTCTTTACTCTTATCATCTTTTAAATATTTATTTAATTGAGATGCTGCACCTTTTAATTTACCTAAACTGCCCTCTAGTATGGTTTTTTGTAATTTTTGGTTGGCTTTTAAAAAACTTTTTTCAGCAGTCGATAAAAATGGTTTTGGCGTTGCTATATTTACATTTTTTGGCTGGATTAGGTCGTTTAGTTCTGTAATTTTTTCTGCTACAGGTTTATCAGTTTTAACAATTTTGTTGATTGTTTTTCCTGTAACACCATCTTTTAAAATAAAATCAGTAAATAATAAATCGTTACCTCTAAGTTTGCCTAAGTTTTCATTAGCTTCTGCACTAATCTCATTAAACTTTGTAATATTGTTTACAAAATTTTTGTCTACTTTTTTGACATCTGGCACATGAAAAGGACTTTCATATTGTTCATAGCCTTTTTTAAATTTACCACCCTGTTTTGAAGCCTCATATATGCCCGCTTCAGCTCCTGCAACCACTCTACTAGCAGCTATGTTTTTTAATTGTGCTGCATAATCTGATTGTGTTCTTTCAACTACAGGCACAATTTGGTCATTACCCCTTACCGCAACATTTTTACTAGCTAACCAATCTACGGCCTCATCACTAATAAGGTCGGCTTGATAATTAGCATTTACTTCTTTTACACCATCAAAAGCATAAATGTCGTTATAATCATCGCCAAACTTTTCCATTAAGATGTTTTTCTGCATCGCTTTTTGTCCAACAATATCTACATCTGAAGGTAACTTTATGGTGCCATCGCCAACTTTGTTATCTATCCTATTATAATTTTCTTTTATATATGTTAGAGGAGTCTCACTAGAGTCCTTATTACCGCCACGCCCTGCATATTTACCAAAATGTTTGTTTTGAGAGCCTGTAAAAGCAGTATCGTCAAGCCCTCTTATCATGTAGACATTTGCACTTTCTGGACCTGAACTATCCCCACGAGGTATTGTATCTCCAGCGATATCACGCCCGCTAATATTTCCAGACCCAAATTCTTCAATTCTTATAGCGGCGTACATTTCAC
>CERH01076524.1_pt1 | contig 22689 bp, 22 predicted proteins | sample 530991 | NCBI WGS metagenome assembly CERH01 (sample SAMEA2621191, study PRJEB7988) | marine metagenome | biome: marine biome (ENVO:00000447); feature: mesopelagic zone (ENVO:00000213); material: "saline water (ENVO:00002010), including plankton (ENVO:xxxxxxxx)" | depth 800 m | reverse complement strand
CGCCACCGCTGCCCAACTCACCGACACATTGGCTGCCGATCCGCTGGCACATGTTGTTCACGGGTATCATCGCTTCCGACGTTATGCGCCGCGCATGCTGCGGGCGCTTGATATTCAGGCCGCTCAGGTTGCCGAACCGTTGTTGGAAGCTGCCAGCATCGTCGCGGGAACGGAAACCACAGGCGACCGCCCGCTGACCTTTCTGCGCCGGACCTCGAAATGGCATCGACACCTCAATAAAGATGATGGGCACCGCCTCTGGGAGGTGGCGGTCCTGTGCCACTTGCGCGATGCATTCAGAGCCGGCGACATCTGGCTTGCCCATTCCCGCAGGTATGGCGACCTCAAGGACACGCTGGTTCCGGCCGAAGTTGCCAGGGTAACGCCAAGAATGGCCATGCCATATGAGCCGGAAATATGGCTGGCAGATCGTAAATCTCGTTTGGCTGACGGCTTACAGCGATTGGCCCGCGCCGCCAGGGCCGGTGCCATTCCGGGAGGCTCCATCGAAGATGGCGTGCTCAAGATCGATCGCTTGACTGCCGATGTTCCCGAAGAGGCCGACGCCTTGGTGCTCGACCTTTACAAACGCCTGCCAGAGATCAGGATCACCGACCTGCTGCTCGAAGTGGATGACGAGATCGGCTTTACCGAGGCCTTCACCCATCTGCGCACTGGCGTCCCATGCAAGGACAGGGTCGGCATGCTGAATGTATTGCTGGCTGAAGGGCTTAACCTTGGCCTCTCCAAAATGGCCGGGGCCACGCACACCCACGACTATTTCCAACTGTCGCGCTTGTCGCGGTGGCATGTTGAAAGCGAGGCGATGGCGCGCGCACTGGCCATGGTGATCGAAGGCCAATCCGCCTTGCCAATGGCCCAGTTCTGGGGCGGTGGCACCAGCGCGTCCAGTGATGGGCAGTTCTTCCCCACCACGCGCCAGGGCGAAGCGATCAACCTGATCAACGCCAAATACGGCCATGAACCCGGTTTGAAAGCCTATACCCATGTCTCCGACCAGTTCGGCCCCTTCGCCACCCAGACCATCCCGGCCACGGTGAACGAGGCCCCTTACATCCTGGACGGCCTGTTAATGACAGACGCAGGCCAGAAAATCCGCGAACAGTATGCCGACACGGGCGGCTTCACCGACCACGTCTTTGCCGTCACCGCCCTTTTGGGCTTTCAGTTCATCCCCCGTATCCGGGACCTGCCATCCAAACGCCTCTACCTCTTCGATCCAGCATCCTGCCCGAAAGAATTGAAGGGGTTGATCGGCGGCAAGGTTAGGGAACCCGTTATCAGCTCAAATTGGTCAGATATCCTGCGCAGCACGGCCACAATGGTGGCGGGCGCGATGTCCCCAAGCCAACTCTTAAGGAAATTCGCTGCATATCCCCGGCAGCATGAGTTGGCCGTCGCGCTACGTGAAATCGGACGGGTTGAACGGACACTGTTTATCATCGACTGGCTGCTGGACGTCGACATGCAACGTCGCGCGCAAATAGGTCTGAACAAGGGCGAAGCACATCACGCCCTCAAGAACGCCCTACGCATTGGCCGCCAAGGTGAAATTCGCGATAGAACAACCGAGGGACAACACTTCCGAATGGCCGGGCTGAATCTGCTCGCCGCGATCATCATTTACTGGAACACCAAGCACCTCGGGCAGGCAGTCAATGGCCGCCGCCGCGATGGATTGTATTGCACACCAGACCTTCTGGCGCATATCTCACCCCTCGGATGGGCCCACATCCTGCTCACTGGCGAATACAGATGGCCCAAAAGATGATCAAACCGCCTTAGCGTACTATTCTGCCCCCTCCGGCAACAGACCCCTGCCGGGATCACAGGATTTCTATCAAGCTACAGGATATGCTTCTGCCCAATGTAAGAACGGCGGACAGGTTAGTTTCTTTGAATCAAACGGCGCGGACCAGATTGAGAGGCCAGTTGACTTCGTAAGCCGCCACCCCTTCCGCTTTGGCCAATGTCCGAACAGCTGACGAAATTCGTTCGGCCACAAGAACCCCGTCGAGCCGACCATGTGCAAATTTGTCCTGCTTGCCGAGTGCGAGCAGATAGTCGGCCACTTGGCGGACAGCCTCGGGCTTCGCTTCGGCCCGTTTCAACTCGATAATGAGCCAGTCGCCGGTCACTCGGTCTCGGGCGAGAATGTCGATCCGGCGCGAAGTAAGACCGCCGTCCACGGGGTATTCGTCTTGCACAACATCGTAGCGTGAACTCCAGGGCATCTGATCCCAGTTAGTGAGTATCTCGCGCTGAATCACATACTCTGTTGTGAAACCTGCACCATCATGCGCGCTACGATTGAGGGCCAGAACTGAGTGGTCGAAACCAGATAGCGCCTCAAGCGTCGGGATTACATCTTCACGCGTTACAACGAGATGGCCTGCTGTTTTGTTGCGTCCTTCGAAGACAAAGGGAATTCCTGCCGCGACAAACTGCTCGTGATACTTTCCATTGAAGACGGCGTGTCCGTAGTCAGCCTTCCCCGCTCGGAAAGTGTCGATTGCAAGAGACCATTGCACGCCCGGCCCCGGCGAGAACGCAAGATAGACGACTCCCCTTGGGTTCGGCCAACGCGCGTTTTGGCGCGGATGATCATCGCGGATCATGCATTCCAAACCGCTCCTGCATGCCGTCTCGATCAGTTTTTCAACTGGTGGAGTGAGACGCCAATTCCGGGCGACATAGGCCTCTGCACCTTGTCGCACGAGAAGGCCGCCCTCTACCTCCTCAACCTTGATCCCATTTGAATATGCCCTGAGCACCAGGCCTCCTCCATACAGTTTGTCATGCGGCAGCGGTCACAGGTGCAAGGGCTGCCCATCCGGCTGCTGATCAAACAGGATCACTCTCCCGTCGCCATCGTCCGGATCGTTGACCAGGACAAACGGCACATCGGAGCCATCCTTCTCATAGAGACAGCGGTACTTCATCTGACCATCGAGCGGGTCGCGCACCTGGTCATAGCGGTAGCTGTGCGGAATGCCCTTCTCGATCCAGCCTTCAACACCTGCGGGTGTCACAAGCGATAACGGTTTTCCGTCCAGCAAGATCGTCTTGCCCACGTTGAATACTTGATACATCCGATCAGTCTCCTCTGTCGTTTCACCAGGTTGCGTCACAAGCTGTGACCTTCACCAAGATCCCTGTCCCGCGTGTTTTCATTCTCGTTTTCGTCGCGTTCCTGTTCGCGCTCGCCCTCGATCTCCAGCTTCTCACGCGGCTTGTTCAGCACGTCCTTCAGCCGCTCGTTCACGGACGGCTTACGCGCTTCGCGCCCTGTGCCCTCGCCCAGATCATACTCGCTGTGACCGTCCAGCTTGTGAACCGCCGACTGGCCATCGCGCCCGGCGTCCTTTTCCATGATCTCCTTCAGCCGCTCCCGCGCATAATTGCGGCCTTCCGGTTTCGGCGAGTCGTCCTGGTCCCGTGACCTGTCCACGACGCGCGCCAGCCGCTCCCGGAAATCCTCCGGGGTGCGGTCGCGATCTTTGGCGGTTGCAGCCCGGAGCGCCGCCAGACCGGCAGATACACGGCCCTGCCCTTCCTCACGGGCCGTCCCGTAAGTCTCCCGCGCAATGTCCAGGCGTTCGCGCATTTCGCGGAAGGCGGCGCGGGCCTGGCGGGCGGCATGGACCACAGCGCCACGTTCGGTGACGGGTTTGTATTCCCGCCCCTGGCGCTCGGCCATCCACTTGGCCCGCCGCTCCATGGAGTTCGCCGCCGGTCCCAGCTTCAGCTCCGGGTCGCGGTCCAGCTCCTCGGCTGAGAGCTGATCGCCCCGCTCCAGCGCCGCCTCGCGCTGCGCCTCAAGCGACCGATGATCGACGCGCTCCACCTCCCCTGCCCGCTCCAGGGCGCGGTTCTGCAACTCGGCCCAGAGGCCGCGCATCTGCTCGATCTCGACGCCGCCGGTCTTCGCGGAATCGAGCACGCGCGTCTTGGCCGTGAAGCCCTCCGCTTCCAGCTTCCGGGTGGAGGTCAAAACATGGGCATGGTGGTTGCGCTGATCGCCCTCGCGGTGCGGGGCGTGGATCGCCACATCGACGGCCACGCCATAGCGGCTGACCAGCTCCTGGGCGAAGTCGCGGGTGATCTGCGAGCGGTCCTCGGCGCTGATCTCGGACGGCAGGGCCAGCTCCCACTCGCGGGCGGTGACGGAGTTACGGCGGGTCTCGCTGGCCTCGACCTCGTTCCAGAGACGGGACCGATCCGTGGCCCAATCGGGTGCGTCCTTCGGGGTCAGGATGAAAGTCTCCTCGATCCCCTGCTTGCGGGTGTAATCGTGGACACGGCCTTCACGCTGGCACTCGATGCGCTCCCCGACACGGTAGGCGGCGGCTGCCGTGGCAGAGCGCCCGGCGCTGCGTTTGATCGTCTTCACGGAGAGGTGGTAGCTGGCCATGCGCCCTACTCTCTCCGATGAAGCGAACGATCATCGCGCGCGCCGCTGCTGACCCCGGCCCATGTCCCAACATGGGCCACCGGGTCAGCCGTCTTTTCCCCGATGGATCGCGCCTTGCCCCGGCGCGGTACGAGTGGAAAAGACAGCCCGCCCGAAGCGAGCCTTTGGCTCTCTGAGGCGCGGGCTTGCCAGTGATCTGCCCCCAGATCCCCAGCCTCATGGGGGACGGGATATGGGGACAGATCACTGGCGGTTTGCCGGGGGCAAACCAGGTATCGCGAAGGGGTGTCAGCACCACAAAGCGATACCTCCCGCAAGGGAGACGCCAGCGGCAGACCGGCCCCCACCATGGGGCATCGGGCGAGACGCTGGTGCGACCTTGCGGGACGCGATCCAACCGCTGAGGTTGGTTCTGGAGGGTTTGGGAGGGCGAAGGCACCTCCCATTCCGGCGCGTCTCGCGTCGGACGGAGTTCGCCATCGGCTGAGGCTTTGCCTCAAGGAGATCGCACGCAAATCTCGGAACCGCAGGTGGAGAGTTTGCATAAGTGCGCCCTTGTCCTTTACAGGCCTACGGGTAAGCGCTATCGCTGGTTGTGGCAAGCCTAACCTTTACACCTGCCTTCTTTGAAGTGGATTCCCGAATTGGCCGAGACTGAGCTTGAACGCGCCGAGAAACGCTACGCCCAGGCCAAGGCCCGCCTACAGGCTCTGAAGAACCGGGAAGCCACCAGACAGCGCAAGCTGGATACACGGCGCAAGGTGATCCTGGGCGGGGCGCTCATGGACCTAGCGGAACGGGATTCCAATGCTGCCGCCATGCTCGCCCGGCTGATCCGCAACCTCTCTCGCGAACAGGATCGCAAAGCCTTTGCGGAGTGGAACGCTCCCTCCCCTGACCTAGGCGATGAGGACGCGTCCTGATGCGGAGCGTGATGCTCGTCTTCGGGGGGCTGTTCCGCTTCTTCGGTCGGCTGATCTTCACGCCCATCCTGTTGGGCTGGATGATCGGTGCGGTTCTGTTTGGAGCGATGCTCGGCTCCCTGGTGGCCACGCCGTTCATCTTCGCCTTCTTCGACCAGACGCCCGGCGAAAGCGCCTGGCAGTGGCTGGTCTTCGGTCCCTTCATGTTTGTGGGTGCTGTCTTCGGGTTTCAGTACTGGCGCATGGCCTCCGGTGCTGATGCCTATTTGGCCCCATCGGAAGGTTTCTTCGTAGAACCACGCTAAGGAAGAACGAAGCCTGAACATGACTTATGGTGTGGCATTTCTGATCGCCTTGTAAGCTGTTGATCTGCCTATGCCGAGGTGTTTTGCGGCTTGAGCGACGGATTTTCCAGCGCTGACGAGATCTTGGAGGGCTGAGATCGTCTCTGGCGGTAATGCAGGCCGTCCTGGGGTGCGGCCATGCTTTCGAGCGTTGATCAGGCCGTCTTTGGTGCGCTCTGAGATCAAGCGTCGCTCGAAATGCGCAATGGCCCCAAAGACGTGGAACACGAGTTCTCCAGCGGCTGATGTTGTATCGATCCGTTCCTCGAGGCTGATCAGGTTGATCTCTCTGGCTTTGAGGTCGTCGACGGTTTCCAGAAGTTCCTTGAGCGAGCGCCCCAATCGATCGAGGCGGATGACGGCGAGGGTATCGTTGGGCCTTGCCTGATCAAGCAAGGCTGCCAGACCGGGCCGGACGAAAGTTTTGCCGGAGATCACGTCTTCGAACACGCGAATTGCACCGTGTTGCAGCAGTCGGTCTTTTTGGCCGGTGAGATCTTGGTCGGCGGTTGAGACCCTTGCGTATCCGAGGATGTCGCCAGTGCGTGTCATTGTGTCTCCAAAACGGCCGTTTTAGGGCTTGATTTCCAGTGGTTGCCGGGAGCGTGGATTTTCGCATCATATCTGTCTTTTTATCAGTCTCTATAATATTCGACGTCTTCAAACTTGCAACACCGTTTTGAGGACACCTGATGGCCCGTCGACTACTTTCATCCCGCGCGCGTGCGGACCTCTTCGGGGTGCCTACAGATTACGAAGCCTTGGTCCGTCGCTATCTGCTAAGCGGGGATGACGTTGATCTGATCCGAACCCGTCGCCGCGCCGAAAACCATCTTGGTCTTGCAGTACATATTTCTTTGCTGCGTTATCCCGGCCTTGGGTGGGGCCAAGACACGATGCCGCCCGCCGAACTGATCGCGTGGCTTGCAGAACAACTTCAGATCAGCGGGTGTACTCTCGACGACTACGCCACCAGGCGAAATACGCGTCATGAGCACCATGCCCTTGCGATGCGCCATTTGGGATTGGCCCCTTTCGGACCTGAACATGTGCAGCAGGCGGAGGATATCGCCACGACGGCGGCTTTTGCGACGGATCATGGCATGAAGATTGTTGAGACGCTGGTTGCGGAGCTGCGCAAGCAACATCTGGTGCTACCGAGCGTGGATACGCTTGAGCGCCTTGCCCTGAAGGGGCGGGCTCGCGCCCGGCGTGAGGCTGCCGCTGCGTTGTTCGATGTTCTGTCACTGGAGCAACGTGACCAGTTGCAGGCTCTCTTGGTGAACGATCCGTCTCTTGGGCAAACGCGTCTCACGTGGTTGCGTGGCTATCCGCATTCGACCAGTCCAGCCAGCATGACCGCGCTTCTGGATCGCTTGAACTATCTGCGATCGTTGGATTTGCCGCCAAACCTTGGGCACGGCCTCCACCCTGACCGGTTGCTCAAGTTCGCGCGCGAGGGCGCGGTGGCCCCTGTGAGCTTGCTGAACGATTTTGGCGAACGGCGACGGATCGCAACGCTCGCGGCGCAGATGGCGGATTTATCCATCACGATCACCGACGCGACCATCGCCATGTTCGAGCGTCTGACCGGCCAGCTCTTCTCACGCTCCCGCAATCGCCAGGAGGAGGTCTGGCGCATGGGCAAGACCCGGGTTGGCAAACTGATGCAGCTCTTCGGCGCGTCCATTGATGCCATGGCCCGCGCACAAGATCTGGACCAAGATCCCTTTGCTGCGTTGGATGCGGATGTCGGGTGGGAGACTCTTCTGGGCAAGCGTGACGAAATCGCCGACTTCGGGGAGTTGGCAACCAGTGACCCACTCGCTCTGGCGGCTGAGCGCTATGCCTATATGCGCAAGTTTGCTCCTACCTTCCTTGAGGCTTTCGAGTTCAACGCCACCGATGCAGGGGATGACCTCAAGGACGCAATCGCCTTGCTGCGCGACCAGAACCGCACCGGTAAACGCAAGTTGCCCGATGATCCGCCCATGCCCTTCGCAGCCAAGCATTGGCCGTCGCTGATCGTCCAGGACGGTAAGCCACAACGGCGTGTGTACGAGACCGCCGTTGTGTCTACCTTGCGCGAGCGCCTTCGCGCCGGAGATGTCTGGGTCGACGGCAGCCGTGAATATCGCCGGTTCGACAGCTACCTGAAGCCACGGGACAAAGCCGAAACCATCATGCGGGATGCGGGCTTCGAAACCGATCCGGACGCATGGCTATCTGACCGGCGGGCAACGATGGCGAAACGCTTTGACCAGGTTGAGCGCGCCCTGAAGCGCAATGCACTTTCTGGTGTCCGCATTGAACGTGGGCGGTTGAAGATTACGCCACATGACGCGATCACACCGCCCGCCGCCGTACGCCTGGAACGGGCGATTGATGCCGTGATGCCCCGCATCCGCATCACAGAGTTGCTCTGGGAGGTGAACGCGCGGACCGGGTTCCTTGATGCCTTCACCGATCTGCGGTCTGGCAAGCAGCACGATGAGCCAGCCGCCGTTCTGGCCACGATCCTGGCCGGGGCCACCAATCTCGGACTGGAGCGGATGGCCCATGCCTCATCGCGTGTCAGCCACGCGCAGCTGACCTGGGCGCAAACATGGTACCTTCGGCCGGAAACATTCGCGGATGCCTTGGGTCGTATCGTCGACGCCCATCATAGTTTGCCCTTTGCGCAGCACTGGGGCGCGGCGGAGCACAGCTCATCGGACGGCCAGTTCTTTGCCGCCAATCGCGGCAGCGGGCTCATCAACGCGAAGTACGGGCCTGATCCGGGCCTGAAAATCTACTCCTTCCTGTCAGGCCAATACGGCTCGTTCCATTCCAGCGTCATCGGGGCGACGGCAGGCGAAGCTCCTTTCGTGCTTGATGGTCTCTTGACCAACCCGGCCAGCTTCGACCCGCTCGTGCATTACACAGATACAGGCGGCGTGTCGGACCACGTCTTCGCCCTGTTCCATCTCTTGGGGATGACCTTTGCCCCGCGCCTGCGCGACTTTCCCGACCGGCGGCTGGGATGCTTCGGAAGCGCGAAGGCGTGGCCCACCCTCTCATCCCTCATTGGGAGGCCAATCAACGAAGAGGTGATCCGGCAGCATTGGGGTGATATCATGCGGCTCGCGGCCAGCATCCGCGACAAGTCTCTCAAACCGTCTGAAATCCTGCGCAAGCTTGGGGCGTATCGCCAGCAAAACCGGCTGTATCTCGCCCTGGGTGAAATCGGCAGGATCGAGCGCACACTCTTCATGCTCGAATGGATCGAGAACGCCGACCTACGCATGGAATGCCACGCTGGCCTCAACAAGGGTGAAGCCCGACACTCGCTAGCGCGGGCCGTCTTCGCCCACTCACAAGGGCGCATTCATGATCGCTCCGACGCGGCCCAACAAAAACGGGCCATGGCGCTCAACCTCGTCATCGCCGCCATCACGTTTTGGAACACGATCTACATGGACAAGGCAGCAAACCATCTTGCACAGACCAGTCCGCTCTACGACGCCAAGCTGCTTGCGCGCACGTCGCCTCTCGGATGGGACCACGTCATCCTCTCCGGTGACTTCGACTGGCATTCCGGGGCCGCAGAGCGCAAAATTGCGCGGCCACTGAACATCAGGCCATCTAGAGATTGGGGAACGTGAGTATGTTCACGCAATGTTCCACATTAGCGTGGTTCTACGAAGAGACCTTCCGATAGGGCCTATTTCGGACTGACCGGTGACAGCCATGGCTCGGCGCGGTTTGCGAACCGGAAGGAGCTGAAGAAGCTGGAGCGAACCAAAGGGCGGGACGATACCGGTCTTCTGATCGGGCGCAATCCGCACACCGGGCGGCTCTTGCGCTATGACGGCCCGGCCCATCTCATTACGCTCGCCCCAACGCGGGCCGGGAAAGGCGTCGGCACCGTGATCCCGAACCTGCTTGCGGCGGAACGCTCGGTTCTGGTCATCGACCCCAAGGGCGAGAACGCTCGGATCGCCGGGGAAGCCCGGCGCCGGTTTGGGACGGTCCACGTTCTCGATCCATTTGAGGTCAGCGGCCATCCCTCCGCCGCTTACAACCCGCTCGACAGGCTGACACCGGACAGCCTCGATCTGGGTGAGGATGCCGCCTCGCTGACAGAGGCGCTGGTCATGGACCCGCCGGGCCAGGTGACGGAAGCGCACTGGAACGAGGAGGCGAAAGCCATCCTCGGCGGTCTGATCATGTTCTGCGTCTGCCACGAGGACCGCGACCGCCGGTCCCTCGCCACCGTCCGTGAATATCTCACCCTGCCCCCGGAAAAACTCCGGGCGCTGCTGGAGCTGATGCAGGACAGCGACGAGGCAGGCGGGCTGATCGCTCGTGCCGCCAACCGCTTCCTTGGCAAGGCGGACCGCGAAGCCGCCTCGGTTCTCTCGAACGCGCAGCGCCACACGCACTTTCTGGACTCGCCCCGGATCGCAAAATGCCTCGCGCGGTCGGACTTCGCCTTCTCCGATCTGCGCCATCGGATCACCTCGGTGTTTCTGGTGCTGCCGCCGAACCGGATGGACGCCTACAGTCGCTGGCTGCGTCTTTTGGTCTCTCAGGCCCTTCAGGACATCGCACGGGACGCTGAGGCCACTACAGCCGCTCAGAACGCGTCTCAGCGGCTTTCCTCCCCTACCCTCTTCCTGCTTGATGAATTCGCCGCCTTGGGCCGTCTGGAGGCCGTAGAGCGCGCCATGGGGCTGATGGCGGGCTACGGGCTTCAGCTCTGGCCGATCCTGCAGGACATGAGCCAGCTCAAAGACCTTTACGGCGAACGCGCGGGCACCTTCATCGCCAATGCCGGGGTGCAACAGGTCTTCGGGGTGAACGACTTCGAGACGGCCAAGTGGCTGAGCCAGATGATTGGCCAGGAAACTGCCGGATTCCAGACTGACAGCTTCAAGCCCGGTGACGGTCCCAGCTTCTCGAACAACCTCACGGGACGCGATCTGCTGACCCCCGATGAAATCATGCAGCTTCCGCCGGATCGCCAGCTCCTGCGCGTCCAGGGGCAGGCCACTGCCGTCGCGCAAAAGCTGCGCTACTACGCCGATCCTGAATTTGCCGGGCTGTTCACGCCAGAAGCCCGATAACCCGAAAGCACTCCGCCATGTCTGATACACCCTCCTCCCCTGCCCCGCTCTCAGATGACGATCTGCGCGAAACGCTCGATCTTCTCGCCACGGCTGTCGCCAGTATCTCTGATCGCGTGGATGATCAGACGCGGGTGCTGGACCGCGTGAACAAGACGGCGACGGAAGCCCGCTCTGCCGCTTTCGCCGCTCAAAAGCAGACGGACCCGGAACACTATGGCGAGATTGTCGGCGCGACCATCGACGGCAGGATCGGCGATACCCTCACCCGCGTCGGCGAGATGGCCGGTGATCTGCTCCGGGCCTCCAACCACACTCAGGAGGTTCTCAGGAAAGCTGAGGATGCCAGGTCGGACACCATGCGTCAGCTTTGGGAACGGGAGCAAAAGCTGGTTCGCTTCAAAAGCCGTCTTCCATGGTTTGGCCTGGGTGCTGTCGTTCTGGCTCTTGTCCTGACGGTGACGCTTCCTCGTTTCTTAGCGAGTAACGCTTCCATGTGCGCTGCCCTCGGAGCGTCCTGGACCACGACAACCACGGGCGTCGATGCCTGTGTGTTCTACCAACGGTGAGCGGTGAAGCGCTAATTGTGGTCGGCTCTGCTTGAGATGCTGGGTGTTATATATGTGTTAGAATCTGTGTTACGGGCTTGGAAGTTTAGCGTAGATGTCTGAAAAGAAACCAATTTTCTAGCCGTCCGGTAACTGATAACACGAATCCCGGTAACTGAAATCCTGCTTTTGGTAACTGATAACACGAATCTTGACTGCGGTAACTAAAACCACGAATGTCGACTCATGGTAACTGATAACACGAATGCCCTCGCCCCGCTCCTGCCGGATCGCCATCCGCAGCATGATTTGTTCATCTGTGATGTGGCTGACGCTGTCCTGAAGGACGTGATGCAACACATGGAGCATCCGTTTTATTCCCTCTCAAAGAAGCCTGAGACGACGATCAAGCGCTATGAGAATGGCGACAAGTGGCTGCAGATTACGCCGAGCGTCAAGGGTCTGGCGACGATCTACGACAAGGACATTCTCATCTACTGCATCAGTCAGATCATGGCGAAGCTGAAGGAGGGCGAAGCCGTTTCGCCCCGTGTCCGGATTAACTCCAGAGAGCTGCTGATCTTCACCAATCGGGGTACAAGTGGTCGGGAATATCAGTCCCTGCTCGACGCCCTTGATCGGCTCGAAGGGACGCGGATCAGGACAAACATTGTCACCGGAGACGAAGAACAAGTTGATGGCTTTGGCCTGATCGACGCGTCGTCGATCCGCCGCAAGCATGGCCTCGATGGCCGTCTTCTCTGGTGTGAAGTAAAGCTGTCAGACTGGGTTTTCAACGCAATCCGTAACGAAGAGGTACTGACCCTCCACCGGGATTACTTCCGCCTGCGAAAGCCAATTGAAAGACGGGTGTACGAGATCGCCCGGAAGCATTGCGGGCAGCAGAAAAGCTGGCGCATCACGCTGGCTAAGTTGCTGCTTAAGACCGGGTCGCAAAGCCCACAGAAGCGCTTTCGGCAGATGATCCGGCAACTCGCAGAGCATGACCACTTGCCGGATTACCATGTTACCTTTGAAGATGAAGCTGACATGGTGGTGTTCACCAATCGCGGCACGATGTCCCCTGCCCAGCTTGTCGGAGGCAGTATTCCACCGCTGCAGTCCGACACCTACGAAGAAGCCCGCCATGCAGCGCCCGGTTGGGACGTTCGTTTCCTGGAGCGCGAGTGGCGCGACTGGTGTGTTGAGCCGCCTCGCAATGCCGACCGGGCTTTCATTGGGTTCTGCCGAAAGTGGTTCGAGAAGCGAGGCAGGCCCTGAGATTAAAAACCGGTTACAGAAATAAAACCGGTAAGAGATTTAATTCCGGTGTTGGATTTAATTCCGGTATGAGATATAAACCCGGTAACAGCTAAATGGCAGGATCGAGCAATGCCCGTCATCGTTATGGCAAGCCCCAAAGGCGGGGTTGGAAAATCGACATGCGCCGTTCTTCTGGCGTCTGAGTTCGCCCGCATGGGCGCGGATGTCACGGTGCTTGACTGTGACCCGAACAAGTCTCTTACCCGGTGGGCATCTCATGGCGCACCTTCCGGTGTGACCTTGAAGAGCGATGTTGGCCGTTCAGAGATCGTTCCGACCATCCGGAGCGCGGATGGTGACGGCAAGATCGTCATTGTGGACCTCGAAGGAGTTGCCTCTCAGCTCGTCAGTCGCGCCATCTCCCAGGCGGATTTGGTGATTGTCCCGATGCAGCCGACAGCGCTGGACGCGGAGATCGGCTCCGAAGCGTTGGCGTTGGTTCGCGAAGAGGAAGAAGCGCTTGGGCGGTCAATCCGTCATGCTGTGGTGCTGACCAAGACCAGCGCAGCCGTCAAAAGCCGCGTCCAGAAGGAGTTGGAAGAACAGCTCAGTGGGGCAGGGATCGATGTGATCGAGCCGTCCTTGGTTGCGCGCGCCGCGTTCTCGGAACTGTTCGCTTATGGGGGCGATCTGACAGCGATGATGAATGACCCGGAGATGGTCACAGGCGGCAAGGTAGATAAGGCGTTGGCAAACGCTCAGGCATTCACGGAGGCGGTTTATGAGCGGCTCAAATAGGCTTGCGGGGCTGAAAGCCCGTCCGAAAGGGACAACCGTTGAAGAAGTCCGGCGCGTCGATGAGGTTGGCGAAGCGAGAGGCTTTCTGGATCGAACCCCACGAAAGAAGCCGGGCCGCAAACCAAGCCCGCGCACGTACCAGTTACATCCCAAAGTGCTGCCGGAAGTTGGTGAAGCAATAGCTTCTGAGGCTGAAGCGCTTGGGATCACACAGGGACAACTCATAGAGCGGATGTGGTCTGCCTATCGTGGCTAGCCGAAATCGCCGCTCACATTTTCCCTAAATGTTCTTGCCTTTAGGGAATCTTAACGTCAGAGTGTCAAAAAAATTCCCAGATAAAGACAGAGCGGAACTGACCTGACATGACAGAATTTGAGATGCTGCTGACGCAGAGCGGCTGGTCTATGCCTGAAGCCGCCAAAGCTCTGGGATATTCCGAAGGCCACCTCTACCGCTGGAAGCGGGGTGAGGAAGTGCCGCGCGAAGCTGTAATGAAGCTGCTTCGGATGGAAGTGCGTTCAAGGCAACGCCATGACAGCAACGCATCATTCTCTTTCATTGATCTCTTTGCGGGGATCGGTGGCTTGCGAAGAGCAATGGAAGGGGCAGGGGGGCGCTGTGTCTTCACATCGGAATGGGACCGTTTCGCCCAGCAGACCTATCATGCCAACTTCCCGGACAATCGCCCAATCGCGGGAGATATCCGTGAGGTAGACCCAGAGGATATCCCGGATCACGATGTTCTTGTGGCCGGTTTCCCGTGCCAGCCGTTCTCGATCGCTGGTGTATCCAAGAAGAACGCGCTTGGACGCGCGCACGGCTTCCTCGATGAAACCCAGGGTACGTTGTTTTTCGACGTGCTGCGCATCCTGATGCACCACCGCCCGGCCGCTTTCATGCTGGAGAACGTCAAGAACCTGAAGAGCCATGACAAGGGTCGGACGTTTGAGGTGATCCGGCGCGCTCTGACCGAGGAGCTGGGGTACACGCTGCATACCCAGATCATCGACGCGGCCAACTTCGTGCCACAGCATCGGGAACGGATCGTTATGGTCGGCTTCCGGGAAGCCACGGACTTCAGCTTTGAAGAGCTGAATCTGCCCGGACGGCGGGACAGGGGGATGCGGGATATCCTGCACCCAGAGAACGGGACAGAGGCCCCTGAGGGACATTACACCGTCGGGCCGGATGCGAAGGTCAGCGACAAGTACACGCTCACGGACAAGCTCTGGACGTACCTGCAGGACTACGCAGCCAAGCATCGGGCCAAAGGCAACGGGTTTGGGTTTGGCCTCGTTGATGGCAACAGCATCGCGAGAACGTTGTCGGCGCGCTATTACAAGGATGGCTCAGAAATCCTGGTCAGTCGCGGTGAAGGCAGGAACCCTCGCCGCCTGACGCCTCGTGAATGCGCAAGGCTGATGGGATTTGATGACAGTTTCAGGATTCCGGTTTCGGATACCCAGGCCTACAAGCAGTTTGGGAATTCTGTTGCTGTGCCGGTCTTTGCGGAAGTCGCCCGGCTGATGCAGCCGCACGTCCTGAAGCTGATGGATCAGCCCCGGCTGCAAAAGGTTGGCTGACGTTCATTCTGCCGACGCGCGCCGACGCAACATGGCGGCGATCCGGGGGAAGGACACAAAGCCGGAGCTGATGATCCGGCACGGGCTGCACGCCAAAGGATTTCGCTACAGACTACAGGGCAGGGGCCTTCCCGGCAGACCTGACCTTGTTCTGCCAAAACATCACGCCGTGATCTTCGTGCATGGTTGTTTCTGGCACCGGCATAACTGCCCATTGTTCCGCTGGCCGCAAATCCGGCAGGAATTCTGGCGTGAAAAGATCAACAACAATGCTCGGCGCGATACTGAAGCTCTTGGTCGTCTTCTCGATGCGGGCTGGCGAGTGGGCATCGTATGGGAATGCGCCCTCAACGGGCGCGGCAAGCGGCCTTTGCCTGAAGTGATTGACTCCCTTTCCCTCTGGCTGTCCTCTGACACAAAGCAGTTTTGTATTGAAGGCCAATGGATTGACTGACCCCCTTATTCGTATTCTCGATCAGATGGCAGCTCATGGAGCGACGCGTTTCTACGCTAAGCAGCTCGCTCCGAATGATAACTCCAAGAACCAAGTTTATCTCGGCGGCGGGTTCGGCGCGCTGAACATCATCCCGCATGGTGAGATCGAAGAGGACGGCAGTCAGGTCGCAGGGTCTGTGCGGGATCGTGCAAAAGCACCTGTGGATTTCTGGTGGATGGACGAACAAGGCATAGCACCTGCGCCGGATGCTCAGTTGATCCTCTACCCCAAGTACCCTGAAGTGCGCATGTCCGGTTTCCTGCGCGGCGCTGCGCGCGCGCCAGCACCACTGATGCGCTCACGCGACGAAGGGCGGGTGCTGTTCTTCGGGGTTTGCCCGGACGGGCGAGTTATTGGCCATGTTGTCGGCAGAGAGGCACCAGAAGCGGCGAATCTTGCTGATAAAGTGGACACGCTGGAAGCCTCTGGGGTCTTCCTTGATCTGCAATCGCTTCGGCAAAAGGGGACAAGCTCCCGCCAGATGCTGCTCGATGCTCTGCGCCGCATCCATGCCAAAGGATGGGTGTCTTCGCAGAAGATGGGCAAGGACGGGGTGGCTACCCCCTACAACGCCCGGAATGGCGGTGGATACACCTTAGAGGCGGAACTTGGAATCTCACCTAACGGATACGCAGAGCCGGACTATCTGGGCTGGGAGGTCAAACAGTACGGTGTGCGGGATTTCGTGAAGTATCTCGCGAAAAGCCCGGTCACGCTGATGACGCCGGAACCGACCGGCGGGGTGTATCGGGATGATGGCGTCGAGGCTTTCTTGCGCCGGTATGGCTATCCCGACAAGTCAGGCAAGGAAGGCCGGATAAACTTCGGCGGCGTCTATGCCAGTGGCCGGGATTTCCACACTGATACGGGTCTGAAACTGGTCCTGGAGGGGTTCGACCCTGATAAGGGCAAGATCACAGATGTGGACGGGCAGATCGCGCTGATCGACAAGGCAGACGTGATTGCTGCCTCGTGGGGCTTCAAAGGCGTGATTGGTCACTGGAACCGGAAACATGCCAAGGCTGTCTATGTCCCATCCCTGATGCGCGCGCCGCCACCGGAATACAGCTACGGTTCACGAGTCGAGCTTTGTGAGGGAACGGATGTCCTGCTTCTGTTGCAGGCGCTGGCCTCAGGCGCGGTGTACTATGATCCTGGGATCAAGATGGAGAATGCAGACACGCCTGTTCCAGTGACCAAGCGGCGAAGCCAGTTTCGGGTGAAACACAACGACCTTCACGGGCTTTATCAAGCCAGTGAGAGTGAACACCTAACGTGATCTGCAAGGCATGGCACAGTGGTTACCAGCTTGCGCTCGCAAGCGATTGTATTACAAGAATTCTTAATCATAACAGTTATTTAGCCTGATGTTCCTCGAAGCTTGAATATCGAGATTGACCCCGCGCCTTCTGGGTTTTGCCTAGGCGGGTGTTGTCAATCCGCCGTTGGAGATAACTGACCAATGCCTCAAATCTGCCGTCAGGGAGATTGTCCCACTTCGCTCCAAATTCGCGCTCGATGCTCTTGTAAAGCACAGCGTAGCGAACATTCCCCTTACCGACCTCGGCCTGTTTGAACTCATGGTATCTGTCGATCAGATATTTGACGTAGTTTCGTCGAGGGTAACTGGCCGAGATTGTCCCTGACATCGGCGCTACGGTTACAGATGCTCGCGGCGTCTGGATCGAAATACTGTTTGCAACCATACCATGATTGTCTCCCGAAACCGTTACCGTGTTCGAGTTTGCAGCACCTGATACTTTGGAGACCGGGCTAGTCGCCTGTTCGGCCAAGAACTTCGCGTGATGAACATCCCGGACGGATATCCTTCCGTCGCCAATCTTTTGATGACAGTTGGCGCATGTCAGGAGCAGATTTTCGACCGAGTGCTCCTGCACCACAGCGTGCGGTTCGATGTGATGAACCTGCAAGGTCGAAACATCCTGCTCGCCGCAGAAGGGGCATTTCGCGCCAAACTGCTGATAGATCGTCTTTTCCAGGCGTTTCGGAAGCGCTTTCCTAGCAGTCATCAGATTTCAATTCCCTTGGTTGGATCCTCGCCTACTGCGATGTGCTCCTCCAGTTCCAGAATTTGACGGCAAACCTCATGGGGTTCCCGTGGCGAAAACATGAACTCAAGCGCATCGCGCCAAACCAGCATGTTGATCGCAGCGCCATGGTGCTGAGCGGGGTAATACTCGTTGGCCGGTTCCTCGTGCCGATGATCCATGCACAGAACACGAGTAGGACTGATCGGAAAAATCACCGATGTATCTGGGTTCTTTATACCGCGAAAGCGCAGATCGGGATGCAGGAAGGTAATCGGATGGTCCGATGTAATAAAAACGGGTTCCTCCGACGCGACCATGGCCCACCGCATGCCTAGGAACATCTTGGCGATGTCTCCGCAGGAGTTCATCATGTCGAACCAGTTGCGCTTGAGATCATCTTCCGAAGCGTTTGCGTGTTCTGGCCATGATGAGTGGTCCAGCGCGACTCGTCTTCCTCCGATAATTACGGCATCTGGCAAGCCCCAAGGCCCGGAGAAGGTATCCACAAAAGACTGATGAATACGTGTCGAAAGCTCAAAATGTGCCGGATTTCTGACGTACATCGTGGCTGCCAAGAGCGCGACCATTTTGCGTATGCTCTGGTCCGACAGGTCTACAAAACCGGTTTGCAGGGCTTTCCAGGGTTTTGAAGAGAAGAACTGCTCAAGCTCGGCAAATCGCTTTTCTTGAGCATCGTCACGTTGACCTTCTTTATCCCTGACAACATACAGATGGTTTCTGACTGCAACCCGGTCGATGCGCTTGAGCTCAGCATCACTTTCTTGATTGCTCAAACGCCAAATTCTGGGCGGTTTTCGATTATCCGCTGCGAATGCCTTTAGGTAGGCTTGCGGCACCCAGTGGCATCGGCGGGTAGGTTTCGATCCAGAACTCATGCTCTCCGCACGGTCCTCTCGCTGACCTTGAATAGTCGAGCAATCTCCGGGACCGCGCGGTGTTCTTCGTCCCTCATGCGGCGCACCTCGTCCCTCTGAGCAGGCGACAGAGCAGGGGGCCTTCCTCCGATACGGCCACGCTTGCGGGCGGATGCCAGACCTTCTCTGGTCCGCTCTGAAATCCGCTCACGCTCAAATTGGGCGATTGAAGCGAAGACATGAAACACCAAACGGCCTGCCGGCGTCGTCGTGTCGATGTCCTCGGCCATAGACCGGAAGCCGGCACCGCGCGCACGGATCGCCTCTACGATCTCCAGGAGGTCCTTCAGAGACCGAGCAAGACGGTCGTACTTCGTGACGGTCACAACGTCACCGTCGCGGAGTTGATCCAGCATCTTATCCAGTTCTGGTCGCGCGCGTCTCGATCCACTGATCCGGTCTGCAAACACCTTCTCAGCACCGGCTGCTGATAGTGCGTCGGTCTGTGAATCCAGGCTTTGGTCGTCAGTGCTGACGCGGGCATATCCGATGATCATGCTTTACTGTGACAAAAACCTGCCAAAACAGCAAAGGTTTTGCCGGGGGTTTTTGTCCTATCTAAGCGCTTGATCCTAGGCGGGGCAGGGCGGGTGGCCAAAAACGACCGTTTTGGGCATGAGGTTTTGTCACAGTGTTATTGTCCTAGATCGTCATGGCGCTCGATAGAACGAACGGCTCGTTCTAAGTTCTAAGGCGCAGCCGAGGATGAGAGCTTTGGATGGATACGCTCATCGATCTTTGCCCATAGCTTCGCTGCACGGGCTTCCAAAAAAGTCCCGTAGTCGTCTTCATCGATGCCCATGCCTTGCCTATCGATCAGGTGTGTCGCGAGCGTAGACGCCATCGCATGGTTTGAGGCTTCGAACTTCGGGATGTAGACATTAGGGGGCTTTGCGTTGATCTGACGCTTGTTCAGATCGGCTCCGATCAAAGTGATGTTCACGACCGAGTTAGCATCGCCGACGCCGTTCGTGCGCAGGTGATCCTTAGGGAAGAAATGGTGGAAGTTCTTCGAGGAGGCGATCTTGAGATAGCTGTTATCCAGCAAGACCGTTCCGTCGTTGTGGAAGTTGCGGGGCTGCTCGAAGGCGAGCAGGCAAAGGATTCCCTTGCAAAGAGAGTTGCCTGTCGCGAAATTCGTTCCGATCAGGCCTTCTGTGCCACCGATGTTAACGGGGATATCCCAAGTTCCCGCCCCCCCGGCGATCATGTCGTCAATCGCGCGTTTGTCGGCGGCTAGTTTCGATTCCACGGCTGACGAATAGCGATAGCTGAGCGCCGAGCGCCAGAAGAACTGCCTCATACGCAGGTGATAGTCACCTGACGGCTCATGGCGTTTGATGAAGAACCAGTAAGCGAATGGGACAATCAATGAGTCGTAGGGAAGCAGCGCAGAAACAGGGATTCGATATGCCGTGCGGAAATGGTCCACCGCGCTCTTGATGGCGCTCACCGCCTTTGGCCAGGTCTCGATGACCTTCATTTTGTCCAGACCGAGGACCGTAGCCCGCTTGGCTTCACCCGCAAGCACAAGAGCCAACAGTTGCAGGATAGTGGAGGGCGAGACCCCGTCGTAGCCGACCTCTTCTAAATCGCTTTCAACCTTCAGCCATTCGACCTGCATGTCGAATTTCTTCTCTTCGTCATACGTCTTTGCGACCATAATCTCGAAGAGCGTGAGGACCGAACCGCCAGTGTTGATGCGTGTGAATACCTCAATAGCGCTATCGATATCCTCTCGCGTCAGTGTAACCAGGCTGAAATCGTATGTTGCGAAGGCCTGTTTGAACTTGTCGGCAATGTCGAGATCGTCATCAGTCAATCCAAGACTGGCGACAAGCCGCTTCTCAACCTCACGGTTCAGTGACAGAACATCCTTGAGCGATACGCATTTGTGCGGATCATCCGGCAGCTCATGCACAACGATCTGGGCATCGTCTGGCAGCGTGGGGTCAAGGTTCACATAGATGTTGGCGAAGTCGGTTACCCTTTTTGACCCTGCGCGCGGTATCTTCGCGCCTCGATACGCAGCGAACAACGAGGTCATCCGCTGCTGGCCGTCGAGGACGTATTCGACCTGCCGGTCATCCGGCGTGGCGGGCAGGGGAATATTGCCCACGTCTTTCACATCCGCCATCCGCTGGTTGGTCTTCCAGAGGATGAAGGTGCCGATTGGGTAGCCTTTCACAATGCTGTCTAGGAGTGCTGCGGTCTTCTCAATCGGCCAAACAAACTCGCGCTGGAATTTGGGGATTTTGATGACGCCTTTCTCGATGTCAGTGATGAGATCGAGATACTTGCGACTGTCGGGCTTCGGCTGCGGGCGTGGTGTCGTCATCAATATGATCCTGAAAATCTGAGTTTTTCAGATACAGTAGCATGGTTTCCGTCGCCACTGCGACCGTCAGATGCGGTCGCATAACCGCCACTCGTCAGCGTGGCGGCGAAGCTATGCTTCAGTTACGAAAAATGCCAAAGTTCATACGTTTCCGTCACCGCGGTAACCACCATTTTTGCCATTGCCCTTCACAGGGATCACATGCTTCGACTGGGTTGACAATCCTCTTATGAGGCGTCATATATAACGCGTCTTAAAGAGGGTATAAAGATGGACTACAACGCTGGACGCTACAGCACTACGTTTGCCAACGAAAGTGGCAAGGAGATTTGGGAGTTCCTGGTCGATCCCGAAAATCTTATCCGCATGGAAACGGCGACGTATCTCTCACGTCCTGCGATTGAGCCGCTATCACCCTTTCTTCTTGAACGATTTGGTGACCGCGTGAAACAGGATCGAATTAAGCAGATGATGGGTCACATGGTCAGGCAAATAATGGAGAATGAAGGGTATGTTCTCCAACAAGGCAATGTGAAGATAAGCAGCGCGAACAACATCTTCTCCAGAGCGTCTCGCTACACCGGTAAAAACGGGACTTCGTGATGTCAAAAAATCAGAAACTCCTTGATATCATCGCCACTTGCGATGACGAGAAGAAGCTACGAAATTGGATTTCCAATGCAAACCGGGAAGGTGCCGAAGAAGTCGAAGATGCCGCGCGAAGACGTCTGATCGAAATTCGAGCAGCAAAAGACATTGACGATCCGAATGATCCAGTTGCCCTAGATTTCTGGAAGAGTATCACCGCATTGGAAAACGAACTAAGTGAAGAGCGGGGCAAGACCATTAGACTGAGCCGAACCAGGCAAAAGATCGCAAGAGTTGGTGTCGAGAAGACCCTTGCCGACTTGGCCCTTCAGGCTCAGCCGTCAGACGGCTATCACCTTCTCAAGGCGAGAGGCATGCTTGATCTGAGCGCCGAAGCTGTTGTCCTGCGTTATCCCAAAAGGTTTGCGCAAGAGGTATTGGAAGCCGCACAATTGCGATTGAACCCGGAAACGTAGGCTACGGAAATCGCGAACTGGCTGCGTTGTTTTTTGCGGCAACAAACCACCGCCTCCGGGCATTACATGCCCGTCTGCGCGAAGCGCCGGGCCTGTCGGTGGGTGGCCTTTTGGTTGCCCGCCGACAGGTCACCTTGAAACCGTCCACAACCACGATCACACCACCCCACAACACAAAAGGCCCCCGCCTGCTGACGGGGGCCCTTGATCATTTCAGCGTTGCGGGCTGTTACTCGGCGGCCATCCGGTCAGTCCGCGCGGTGCGCTCCATAATGTAATCCACGGCCTTCTGCGCCTCGGACGCGGCCCGGAAAATTGCACGGCTGTCTTCCTTCATCGCTTCCAGCCATCCTTCGACGTAAGCGGCGCTCTGATCGAATTCAGGCTCCACGCCGATCTGCGCGCAAAGCATGCAATTTCCGATTTCCGCGACCAGCTCCTCGAACGCATAGGCCTTGCGGTCATTGAACCGGCCCAAGCGGTCCAGCCGCTTTGTCGCCCCTGTCCAGTGGGTCAGCTCATGCGCCAAGGTGCCATAATATCCTGAGGCCCTGTGAAACGTGCCAATCGGCGGCATGTGGATGCGGTCGGTCTTGATGTTGTAATAGGCGCGCGGTTCCTCGGTCACGTCGATATGCGCGCCGGTCGCAGCAAAGAATGCCTCCAGCTCTGGGTCGGCCACAGTGCCAAGATCGCGCGGCGGATCGGGCAGGATGTAGAACTCGGCGGGCAGACCCTCGATCTGATCGGCGTTAAACACGCGGTAGGCCTTGGCATAGGGGATCTGGCGTTCCTCGCCGTT
>CERH01026455.1_pt1 | contig 23348 bp, 20 predicted proteins | sample 530991 | NCBI WGS metagenome assembly CERH01 (sample SAMEA2621191, study PRJEB7988) | marine metagenome | biome: marine biome (ENVO:00000447); feature: mesopelagic zone (ENVO:00000213); material: "saline water (ENVO:00002010), including plankton (ENVO:xxxxxxxx)" | depth 800 m | reverse complement strand
GGCGGGGGTGGGCGGCGGAAAAGGCCGACAGGCCGGGCGGACAAGCGGGACGCGCAAGGCGGAAAGGTAGGAGGCTTTCAGACGAAAGAGATGATGAACCACCGGCGCCTTGCGCGTGCTGCGCGCCCGGCCAGACGTGCCGTCCGCTCACGCCCGCCGGCGAGGTTTATGTGAGGCGTAAGGTGGCCGACGATCCGCACAAAGCCGCTAGCTTTCGCATGGCCTCATAAGATATACGCTCTTCGCTGGTGAACTGGGCGGGCTGACTCTTTGCCCCACGGTTGTTTGTGGAGATTCCAGAACGAAAATGTAACGGCGAAGGAGCTTTCCGGTGATTTAGCGTCAGTGACGCTTATTGCGCTATTTGAAAGCTTCATTCCGAATGCCAGAGAACTGGGAAGGGAATGTATTATACAGGAAATGGATAGGGTAGGGGAATCTTGTGGGGCTGCTTGATGAATATTCGGTTGGACGCGTGCTATGCGACAACGATGCGAGCCTTCTGGCTGATTGAGGTTTCTAGTTGGTATATTATTGTATTCGACTGATACCGGAAAAAAGTCGCGCCGTTTGGGAGGAAACAAACGGCGCGACAAAAGCATCGCCAAAAGACGATGCTAGTTACTCCGAAATTTCGATTTCAGGCCAACAGATCTCAACCAGCATTTTGAAACCCTCACTCATGGAGTTTAAGTCCCCGTCGTATTGAGAAATTTCTGGTTTAAGCTCTACATAGTCGACCACCTGCTCAGCCAGGCACTGGCATCCCGCAGAATCTCCGTCATCGTGTTTGCGGTTATACTCAATGCACCAAGCAAGCGTGTCCTCATCAAGAGGTGCTTCCTCAAGAGCAAAGGCGCTGGAAGCAGCCCCCCAGCCTATCGCCGCCAACACAATCAACTTGGAGAATGATATATTCTGCATACAGTGTTCCTTTCAGGTTCTCCATGGTTCAAAATATTTGGTTCGTATACTGGTAACTCCGAGATCGGCTAATTCACGCTGTTCATGACAAAGGCTTCGCCTTGAGTTGATGTCGTCGAACGAATTCCTCAATAATGGTAGTGATGAGCTCTGGATCTTCGCACATTGGATAGTGGCCAATATCAGGAAGTGTCCGTGTCTCGCAGTTCGGTATCAGTTCCTTAGTCAATTCCATCAGAGCCTGTGGAAGGTAGAAATCGTACTCCCCGTTGATGACGAGTAGAGGACAAGAAACGGGGCCTGCCACGTCACGCAAATCCTGATTTGTCCAACAATTTGCCTGCAGTAAGCCGGAGCGGTGTCCGGTGAAGCGATGTTGCCATTTCAATTCTTCGCGTACTTCAGGGTCAACGTTGGGGTTGAGCGATTCAAGGGCGCAGCGTTCCAGCCATTCGGGCCAACTGGGCAAGGATGCTGGGTTGGCAAATGGCGCAAGCGGCATGACGGTTGGAGTCCACACGCCGCCCTCCATAGCGATTGCCGCTGCTACCAGAGATGAGTGCCTGAGGGTTAGATCAATTGCTAAGTTTCCACCGATGGATGTGCCAGCGATGACCACTTTCTGATCTCCAAATAGTGTTTGGATGAATCTTGCGATAAAATCGCCATACTCGCGAGGGTCGCTAAGTGGCTTCCAATTCGGCGGGTATGATCTGGAGTTTCCAGGAAGATCCAGTGCAACGCAGTGGAAACCGCTCGCCGCTAGCAAGGGCATGATACGAGTCCATTCAAGGGAGCATGCATAAAGTGTGTGGATAAGTACAAGCGGCGTGCCTTCACCGAGTTCATCGTAATGGACGCGAGTGCCATCTACCCGAACGTAGCGGCCAATTATGTCTTCGGTCGATTTCATTGCGCGGACTCCATAAGTGATGAAGCTTCGCGATAGTGATCAGTAAGCAGATAAATAGCCTCGATTACTCGATGCGCCGACATAAGATCACCTTCCAAGGAAAATATTCCCGGAGTCATGTTGGCACCCTCGACGATATCTTCTGGTCCATTGAAGCGTCGCTTTCCGCCCATCAACAGGTCTGTGAAGGGAGTTCCCGTGACCAATTCATCCCACGCCCAGGAAGGAGCGGATAGCTTAAACGTATATCCGATAGGCGGCATGTGCGGCAGGTGATCGATGATCTGGCCGTTGTAGATTTTGATCCAAGGATTTGTATGACCGTCTGAGAGAAGTATTGACCCGTCAAACCACTCCGTGGCGGCGTTGAACGCTGGGTCTTCGTTTATCGCCGCTATCCAGTTCGATATGAATATCGGATTTTCGAATCTGCTTCTCATTTTCCTCCCCTTTCGTTGCCTGAGTTCTGCTCAGGATCTTGTTTTTTGGGGCGCTACACACTGGTCTTCTGAGGCACGATATTTGTTTGTAACCACCGCCAATTGGTCAGTGTCCAGCACTCTCTAACAGTTCGCCTAACAGGTCGGCGAGGCCCGTTCAAGCAAAAACGAAACGATCGTACCAATATATTTGCAACGCTCGTTCTGATGTGGCAAGCCTGACGTCAGCAATGGGAATCCGCGGCTTGTCTGGCGTGGGGGAGAAGAGGGGAGTTAGGTTTGCCTTCCGGCGCGCTTTCAATAGGCCTGCAGAGGCGTCGATCGAAGGGAACGCCCAAGGGCAGGTTGAAGAGAGCTGCGAATTCAAGGGCGAGTGAGACAGGTTCGGCAACCAAGCGCCTGATAGCGCGCGCCTCAAGTCCAGAACTGCACAGCCAGACAGCAATAAAAAACCTGGAAATCACAATTAGAGAAAGAAAGTAGCATGTCAGGACTGTTCGACATCTCGGGGAAGGTAGCAATTGTTACAGGCGGCACGCGAGGTATTGGCAAAATGATTGCCGCTGGATTTGTCCGGGCGGGTGTCAAAACATATATTACTTCGCGCAAACAAGATGCCTGCGAGGCTACGCAGTGCATGTTAAGCGCCCATGGCGAATGTATAGCGATTGCTTCTGATTTGTCTTCAACGGCTGGCATTCGTGAGTATTCTGATTGGGTGTTAGATCGAGAAGGTCACATCGACATTCTTGTGAACAATGCTGGTGCGACCTGGGGAGAAGCTTTGGATACTTTTCCGGAAGATGGCTGGGATCGGGTCATGGATATCAATCTTAAGGCGCCATTTTTCTTGACCCAATTTTTATTGCCAGCACTACGACGAGCGGCGAAGAAAAATGGCGGCGCAAGGGTGATCAATGTAGGGTCAATTGAAGGAAGCACGCTACCTGTTGTTCGTGATAGCTTTGCTTATCCGGCAAGCAAGGCAGGCATGCACCATCTGACGCGTGTATTGGCCGGGACTTTGGCCCGCGAAAAGATCACTGTTAACACGATAGCGCCAGGTCCCTTCAGATCAAAAATGACTGAGTTTTTGCTTGGCGATGAAGAAGGTCTTGCGCAACTGACCTCGCGGATTCCAATCGGACGCATAGGCGAAGCAACAGATATCATAGGGCTTTCTGTTTTTCTGGCTTCGAGGGGGGCTGATTATATTACAGGTGAAACAATTCATCTCGATGGCGGCTATGTACACGCTCGGTAGGGTGTGTGACGAGGCCGGCTTCCAAGGCAGACAAATACTCAAGCCACAAATTAGCGAAAGGTCGGATCTACTAATGCGGATACGAGGATCGCTCATGGGGGAGGATACATGTCACTGATCACGGATAGAAGAGATTTGGATTTCAATCTAATCTACCTTTTGGATATTGAAAGTTTGCTTTCTAAGCAAAAATACTCTTCGTATGACTATGAAACGGTCTCGTCTATTTTGGACACTGCGCAGAAAATAGCGGAGGATATTTACCTTCCTTGCGCTAGTGAGATTGATAAACATGAGCCACAGTTTGTGGACGGAAAGGCGATTGCCCACCCTGCTATCAGGAAGTGTTTGTCGGCTTTTGCTCAAGCTGGTTTTTTTGCAGCTGGGTTTGATGAAGACGTTGGCGGGATGCAAATTCCAATGGTTGTGCAAACGGCAATCACTGGCATGTTTTCGTGCGCCAATTTGTCAGTCAATAACTACTCTTTCCTGACAATTGCAGCGGCAAATTTGATCAAGACTTTTGGATCTTTGGAACAAAAGTCGATTTTCCTGCCGAGGATGTTGGCGGGAGAGTGGTTTGGAACCATGTGTTTGTCCGAGCCACAAGCGGGATCATCTTTGTCTGACATAAAAACAAAAGCAATGCTGCTCCATAACCAGCGCTACAGCATCCAAGGATCGAAAATGTGGATATCCGGGGGGGACCAGGATATCTCCGAAAATATTATTCATATGGTATTGGCGCGCACCCCAGATGCGCCGGCAGGTGTAAAAGGAATTTCTCTATTCATCGTTCCAAAGTATCAAATCGCAGAAAACGGAGGTATTGGAGATTCTAATAATATCTCCCTTGCTGGCCTCAATCATAAAATGGGCAATCGTGGCACGACCAATGCTTTGCTCAATTTTGGTGAGTCGGGTTTATGCGAAGGCTGGCTTGTTGGTGAGGAAAACCACGGACTTCGCTATATGTTTCAAATGATGAATGAGGCACGTATAGGAGTGGGTCATGGCGCGGCGATGCAGGGACTTGCTGGCTATCTGTATTCACTTGAGTATGCGCGAATGCGGCCTCAAGGAAGGTCCCCGGAGCAAAAGGATCCGAGTTCGCCACAGGTTAGTATTATCCAGCACGCCGATGTGAAAAGACTCTTGCTGGCTCAAAAGTCAGCCGTGGAAGGTGCGCTATCCCTCTCGTTCTATTGTGCCTGCCTCATTGATGAAATTGAAACCAGCGAGGATGAGCAGACAGCTGTTGATAAGTCCATGCTCCTTGATTTGCTGACGCCGATCGCGAAGTCTTGGCCATCTGAGTTTTGTCTGGAAGCCAACAAACATGCCATTCAAATACTGGGGGGGTATGGCTACACGACCGAATATCCAGTCGAACGAATGTACCGTGACAATCGTTTGAATCATATTCATGAAGGCACGCACGCGATTCACGGATTAGATGTTCTTGGTCGAAAAGTGCGTCTTTGTGACGGCAAGGCTTTGTCGCTCTTGGCCGCTGAAGTCGAGGCAACGCTCAATCTAGCGAAAGCCAATGACGAATTTTTGGCTGAAGCCGCGCAATTGGAAAAAGCTCTCATGGGCTTGGTCGATGTTACTAGTCGGCTGATTGACAATGAAGATATCAGCAAAGTCCTTGCCAACGCTACACTTTACCTCGACACGATTGGTCATATAGTTATTGGCTGGTTATGGTTGAAAAAGGCGATCTTGGCTGCCGCTTTGCTTAAGAGCGATACTGGCGACGCCTTTCTTGTGGGCAAAATCACATGTATGCGATATTTTTACCGGTATGAATTAGCCAAAGTTGCTCAGTATTTTGAACTACTCGGACGCTTGGACACTACATTTCTATACATGGACGACGCTCAGTTTTAATTTGGGAATGCGTGATACATGGGTTTCTGAGGACCGTGATGGGGTGTTTCTTAGTCCCTTGTGAAAAGGGAGGGATATCCTTCCACAAGGACACTAGCAATGCATGTCTCGATAATCCCGCACTGAACGCCATATCTACGTTGAATCTGCAACTTCGGTTTCTTGTAGATCGCTTAGTAAATGATGCCTCCGGCAATCTCGAAGCATTGCCCAGTGATATAGTCTGCCTCCGGAAGGCTAAGGATGAATGCGCCACCTGCGGCCATCTTTGGGGATGCTGAATACCCAAGAGGAATTGACTTTACGATGGAGTCTTTCTGCTCGGTGGTAAAGCCGACATTCATTTTCCTTCCGTCGAGATCGATCGTGTCGGTCTGTGAATTGGCGGTTTTCGTAAGACGTGTATCAACTAATCCGAATGCAACGCAATTGACAGTCACATTCATGTGGCCCCATTCCTTCGCGAGTGATTTTGTAAGGCCGAAGAGGCCAGCCTTTGCGGCTGAATAAGGTGATTGACCTGCGGCGCCACGCGTCGCTGAGATCGAACTGATATTGATTATTTTCCGAGACTGCGGCCGTCCGGATTTTCTTTCTTCTGACACTTGTTCCGCGATCAGCGGATAAAATGCTCTCAGAATTTGAAAGGGGGCTTTAAGGTGGATATCATGCATGGCATCCCACTGTTCATCAGAAACATGATGAATGCGATCATTCCACACATAGCCCGCATTATTCACGATGATATGTACATCGCCAAATTGGTCCCTTGTGAAGTCGGCCAGGTCTTGAGCGAAGTTCTGTTTCGTAACGTCGCCAGGAAACCCGGAACATTGCAACCCTAGTTGTTTGATCTCGGTCACAGTTTTGGTCACGGTCTCTGGATCAAGGTCATTTACAATTACTTTTGCACCTTCCGAAGCAATCAGAGTGGCCAATTCTTTGCCAATACCGCGACCCGCTCCGGTCACTACCGCTATCTTTTTCTCAAGTCTCGCGTTCATACCTAAGTCCCAAACTTCCACAGATCCCGCCAACAATGAAATGATGCGCCTCCGGTACGAGCCGGTCTAAATCGTCCGAGCCGAACGCTGGTGCAGAGAAAGTTTCGATACGGCCCGTTCGGGCGAGGATATAGATAACTGGACCGACAAGTAGGAGAGAGATGGCTTGAGCCTGAAAGTCAGATATGTCAGGGTACCGAGTTTTTAATCCTTCGACAAATCGTTCTGCTGGACTATTGAAATAGTGAAGGATTTGATTCGGCCAGAGGCGTGAAAACGTTACGTGTCCAATAAGCTGAAAAAAGCTTCGCCAGCCAGGGCCGCCATTCTCGCTGAATTCCACAGCGGGCATCATGTAGGCATCGGCAAGCTCTGCGATGAATGGAACGCCCGTCAGGTCTGAATCAATAGCTTTCTGCATTGCATCCATACGGGCCTTCGATAGAATCGCGGAGCGCCGTTCCCAGACGGCGAGGTAAAGGTTCTGTTTGCTCCCAAAATAGTAATTCACGCTTCCGAGGCGCGTTTCAGACAAGTCGGAAACATCTCGGACGGAGACACCCGTATAACCCCACCGAGCAAACAGGAATTCTGCAACATCAAGCAGTCTGGTCCGAATATTTTCCGATCGTTTTGTTGCCTCGGGCATCGGTGAAGTGGGTGACACTAGTTCCGGGCCCGCAAGAATACCAATGTCCTCAAATGTCTCAGCACCGACCCCATCTGGTATCTCCAACTCCTTGCCCATGAACCGTCTTGCGCGGCGCTGGACCAGCTTGAGATCCGTAGAATCAGATCCTGCCAATGGCTGATCCTTGTCTTCTTCCAAGATGATTGGCTCCTTAATTCCTGCAGCAATGAGCGTTTGATGCCGCTCTCTCAACTAGATGCCTTTTCCAGGATCATCGCTTGAGGTCCCCATAAAGCAATATTCCATGACATTCAAGGAAGTGGCACGATCGTTACAAACGAGTTGCATCGATCGTTCCAATATGGCAAACGGGACGAAATCTTAGCGATGTCCCATCTGAGAATGGGCACAAGGGAGGAATGAATGCAAAAATCTGAGAATTGGCGTGCGTCACTGGTTTGCGGCTTGCTCGCGTCTGTTGCGTTGCCTCATGTGGCCTATGCGCAATCGGAGCCAGTAGAGGTATCGAGCGTTTCCGATGATGTTGACGTGGCAGCGAAAGAAGCTGAGCCGAGAACTCTGGGTACGGTTCTGGTCACAGCCCAAAGAAAGTCTGAGTCACTGCTCAGTGTCCCGGTTGCTGTCACGGCGATAGGTGGCGACGATCTTGCGCAGCAAGGACTGGCCGAGCCCGGTGACTTGCGTTCGCTGGTGCCAAATCTGCAGGTGAACGATTCCACCGGTGGGGCGGAGCCAAACTTCACCTTGAGGGGTATTGGGGTTGGCAATGACTATTCATCCAACCAGGCTTCGCCCGTTGGCGTTTATGTCGATGATGCCTATCTGGCGTTTCGTGCGACGCATGGCGCCCAAATGTTTGATCTTGAGCGTGTGGAAGTATTGCGCGGTCCTCAGGGCACGCTGTTTGGGCGCAATACAACAGGCGGCGCCATAAACTTCATTACAAAAAAGCCCGGTCTGTCGGGGAGTGATGGGTATGTAGAGATTGGGTATGGCAACTTTAATGACTTCAAAGTCGACGCGGCGGGGGAGGCGACCTTGCAAGAGGGCGTCCTCGGGGTTCGGGCTGCCATTAGTTACAATTCAAGAGATGGGTTTGTTGAAAACAAGCTCAGTGGCGCGCCGGATTTGGCTGATGCGGATAATCTGCGAACGAGAGTGTCGTTTCGGCTCCAGCCGAGTGAGGCTTTGGATCTAAATCTGAGGCTGTTCTACAATAGCGCCGAGCAAATTCAGCCGGGAATTATTGTTCAGGGCATCGGTCCGGGTGGGGCCAATCCTGTCACTGGTTATATTCGCCAGGGGCTCGATTTCTACGAGATTGAATCTGACAATCCGCACCGTAATGAGACCAATAGCGCTGGTGCTGTTCTGACGGCCAAATATGACCTCTCGGAGACCCTGTCACTTCAGTCTTTGACGGCCTACACTGATGCGGATTCTCTTTTTGGGCAGGATGTGGACGGGCAGCCTGTCAGCTTGTTGGAGACAGTTTTCAGCACCGATTATGAGGATTTCAGTCAGGAAATTCGGTTGGTTTACGATGGCGATGCATTCAGCGCTCAGGGGGGGGTGTATTACGGCCGGGATGAGGCGGTTATCAGCAATCAGTACGATTTCCTCGGGTTCTTGGAAGGTGTCGTTCCCGCTGATCCTTTTCTGGTGAATGGTGGCGCCACGATTGATCAGGGCTATCGCCAGAATCGAGAGTCGACGGCGGTTTTCGGCCAAGCTGATTTTTACTTGACTGATAATCTGACGCTCACCGCGGGAGTTCGGTACACAGAAGATACTGCCGAGTATAAAGACGGTATCTCCACGATTGGCGACTATGATTTTACGCCTATTGTTACTGTAATTGGCGATGGCGCCCCATTGAATCAGAGTGGCAGCAGTGATGCTGTTACCGGACGTCTTGCCCTATCATACGAGTTCAGCGATGGCGGATTAATTTATGGTAGCTATAGCCGCGGGTATCGCGCGGGCACTTTCAACGGCTCCGCATATCTGGACCCTGCGCAGGTGGCGTTTGTGGACCCCGAGGAGGTTGATGCTTTCGAGTTCGGCGCTAAGGGGCAGTTCTTTAGCGGGGCGTTAACACTGGCCGGTGCTGCCTTCTATTACGACTATAAAGACCAGCACATTCAGGATTTCGTCGGCGTTGCGGCATTTCTTAGAAATGCCGGAGCGTCAACACTGCAGGGCTTCGAGGTTGAAGGCGCATTGAGTGTTTCGGATAACCTGAATTTCTTCGGAAGTATCGGTTATACGGACGGTGAGTACGACGATCTAACGCTCCAGGACACATCGCTTTCTGGAAATGAGTTGCCCTTTGTGCCCCCTGTGACGGCGAATGCCCGTTTTGAGTATTACATCAGAAATGTACTGGGTGGGGACGTGCTGATCAGTCCGAGTATTACGTTCACTGATGAATACTGGTTTACGCCGTATAACGGCGTATTGGGGAATGGCGCCTTGAGGCAGGAAGCCTACACAGCCGTCGATCTATTCGTCGAATGGGAGCGGGATGATTGGGCGGTTCGTCTGTGGGGTAAAAACTTGGGCGAAGAGGAGTTTTATACTTACGGAATTAACCTCCAAGGTTTCGGTTTCGACTATTACAACACAAATCAGCCCCGCACATATGGGATTGCCGTAAAGAAGCAATTCTAAGTCGGGAGTGGAGTGAGGATTATATCCTGGAAGATGCAATGAGTGAATTTTCATCAGCTAAAACCCTTCGTGAACGTGTCGACCTCTTGTCAGAAACAATGTCGTCAGACGTAGCGATCACCTTCCTGCCGAGCGTTGATGCCCTGAATGCAGAGCGTCGAATTTCGTTCAATCTCTTCGCGGCAGAAACGCGGGCGTTAACGCACGCAATTCTGGCTGCGGGTGTGCAACCGGGAAGTACAATTGCGGCTTTGCTGCCTTTGTCTGATACCTCTTATCAAGCCATCCTCGCATCGATGCTTGTTGGCACGTTAGCGCCCATGAATTACTTTCTGGAGGCGGATGCGTTTACTGGGCTCATTAAGGGGGTGCGTGCCAATACACTTCTGACGACCCTGTCTGCAGCGGATGACCCAGCCTATGCGGCGAAGGTTGCGGCGATCAGGGCGGCGATTCCAGATTTACGGCACATTGTCTTCGGGGAGGGGGACGTACCAGAGGGGGCAATCCGTATTGACACGAATCTTGATGCGGCAACGGGGGAGGCCTGGCCAGACGGACTTCCGAACTCGCCCGATCGTCATCTGGTTTACATGCTTACAGGCGGAACCACAGGGCTCCCCAAGGTGGTTCCGCATACGGAGAAAATGTACTTATCTCTCTTTGAGTCCGGATCAAGGGCTCAGGGCTCAGTTCGTGGTGAAACGATGCTCAGCGCGTTGCCGCTCTTCCACACGAGCGGCGTGCTAAACGCCGGTCTGATACCTTTGATGGCAGGAGCGAGCATAGTTGTGCCATCTGCGAAAGGTTTTCGAGATCCTGATCTTGTTAAGAGGTATTGGGACCTGGTCAATACTTATGGTGTCACCGTGGGAGCGGCTGTTCCAACCGCGCTTGCCGCCGTTGCCGCCAATATGCAGGGGGTGTCAGTCCCGAAGATGAGGTTAATTCTCACGGGCGGCGCACCTTTGCCTCAAACCATTGCGGATGAGGTGAAATCCACTCTCGGCGTGGACATCGTTAACGGTTGGGGGATGACCGAGACATGCGGATTCTCAGTGCTAAACCCGTTGGATAATCCTCGCTCCGAAACGGTCGGTTACGCCATAGAAGGCGTTGAGGTCGAAGTACGTGAGTTGCAAAGTGATGGGGCTCTTGGGGGGCAAGTTTCGTCTGGGCAAATAGGGGAACTGGTCGCGCGTGGATCGATCGTCATACAGTCGTATCTTCGCCCCAAGCCGGAAACGTTTACAGAGGACGGATGGTTGCGAACAGGTGATTTGGCAAGGTTTGATGAAGCTGGTGCTCTTATGATTACGGGGCGCGCGAAGGATCTTATTATCCGTGGGGGGCACAATATCGATCCCTCGATCATCGAGGATGCGGCTGATCGTTACCCTGCCGTCCAGTTGTCTGCTGCGGTCGGACGACCCGATGCATATTCTGGCGAGTTGCCTGTCCTTTTTGTGCAACTAAGACCGGGGGAGGCTGCGACACCACAGGAGATATTGGAGTTCATATCGCCACATATTCCTGAGCGAGCTGCCATTCCCAAGGCAATCTACATATTGGATGAACTTCCATTGAGTGGTCCTGGTAAGATCTCAAAGCTATCCTTGCGCAAACGAGCTGCCGCGCAGGTGTTCCAGAAAGACATTGACACGGCGGCCGGTCCTGACCGCGCAGCGGTCGAGCTACAAGATGATCCGGAATTTGGCCAAGTGGCATCCATTTTTCCAAAAGAGTTCCTTAGCAGGGCGGTGCGTGACAGCATCGACGCTCAGTTGGCAAAGTATTCAATAAAGACACGTTGGAACAAAGGGCCTGCGAAATGAAGGTAGCTGATTTTAAGCTTCACACCGACGATTTTGGTATTTACGGACAAGGCCTCCATCGACCTGAATGTGTGTGGATAGACAGTGACGGGGTCTGGGCCTCTGACGCGCGCGGCGGCGTGGCGCTGGTGCATTCGGATAAGGACCCCACTCTCCTGGGATCCGGCATTCTGGAGCCGAACGGCTATAGTCGTCGGCCGGATGGAAGTTTTGTCGTTGCCGGACTGCTTGATGGTGCTCTCCACCATATCTTGTCTGATGGTTCCACTCTCAAGTTGCTCGACAAATTAGGCGGTAAGCCGCTCGGAACTGTAAATTGTGCATGGGCAGACGGGGAGGATAGAATCTGGGTGTCAGTCATGACGAGGGATTTGCCATGGCATTCAGCGCTCTCCAGCAAGAACATTGACGGTTACATCCTGAGAGTTGAGGGCAACGGGGCTAAGGTTGAGATCGTAGCAGACGGGCTGGATTTGACCAATGAGGTAAAGGTCTCGCCGGATGGAAAGTACCTATACGCCGCAGAATCGCTTGCATGCAGAATTGTCAGGTTCCCTATCCACTCGGATGGAGCTTTAGGCAGCAAAGAAACTGTGGGTCCAAAATCACTTGGACGCGGTGCCTTTCCGGATGGATTTGCTTTCGATCCCTTCGGCAACATTTGGGTTACGATCGTCAGTCGCAACGGTTTGTATGTTATCGACAAGAGTGGAAACATTCACATTGTCTATGAAGACGCCAATGAGTCGGCTGTAGAGATTATGGCAGCAGGTGTCGATCGGCGCGATGGTCATGTCGAGCAGTTTGCGGCTTGCGCTTCGACGACCGGCCCCCTCGTCTTGCCAACCAGTCTGGCTTTTGGCGGGGAAGATGGACGAACCGGATTTATCGGTTCTTTGCCAATGCCGCATCTAACCACATTCCGTTTGTCGGACGGTTTGGACTGACGTGCCGGCAGAGTTGGTCATTACTGCCCGGTTGAGATGTTGATTGAAGGGAGGGTCTGTTGCCCCAGTTTACCAGATCAGAAGTTCCGCTCCATGATCAGTACAAGGCGGATAGGGCCTGGTCTGAGGAGCCTGGGGAGTTTCCCTTTACGCGTGGGCGCAAGTCAACGCCTCATGCGACCGGCACATGGATTCAGCGTGAACTGAGCGGAGAAGGTGACGGTCAGTATTCGAATGCTCAGATCCGCTACCTTCTGGAGCATGGTCAGACAGGTATCGATGTGATTGGTGATGCGCCGACGCAATCGATGCTTGATCCTGACAATCCGCTTTCGCGGGCTGCGGTTGGAACGCAGGGCGTATCCTTATGCTGCAAGCAGGACTATCTAGATCTGTTCGAAGGTGTTCCTTTCGGTGAGGTCTCCGTTTCCAGTTCCGTGCCGGCAATCATGTCTTTGTCGGGACTTGTGCTGGCTGCGCGTGAGGCAAACTTTCCGATCGAACAACTACGCGGCTCGGTATTACAGCCGCCCCTGTATGTAGAGGACTGCTCGTACGCCTTTCATTTACCGGTCGAGTTTCGGACGCGGCTATCTCTTGATTGCATGGAGTTTTGTGCGGAGCAGATGCCAAAATTCCATTCCTATATTGAGGACACTTACTTCTTCAGTGAATCCGGATTGTACCCTGTTGAAGAGATGGCGATGGGCTTCCTGCAAATCCGCTATCTCACAAGACAGTTGATCAAGCGCGGCGTTCCAGTCGATGCTTTTGCCCCTCGCATTGCAATCCTGGTTAATTGTGGAATGGATTTTTTCGAGGAGATCGCAAAAGTTCGAGCTACGCGAAGAATATATGCCCGAATGATGCGTGATGAGTTCGGGGCAGAGAATGATCGCTCTCTATCGGTCGCTATCAGCAGCCACACATCCGGATTGTCACTGACGGCCCAACAACCAGTAAATAACATTGTTCGCGGTACCTTGCAGGCCCTTTCGCTTGTTTTGGCCGGCGTCCAGGCGCTGGAGATTTCTGCCTTTGATGAAGCCTATAGGACACCGAGCAAAGAAGCCCACCTGGTGGGTTTGCGGACCCAGCAGATCATAGATCTCGAATCAGGTGTGGGGCGCATACCTGACGCATTGGGGGGAAGTTATTTCGTTGAGGCGCTGACGGACGATATGGAAAAGCGCATTCTTGAGAAGATCCATGATCTGGAATCCATGGGGGATCCCGCTGAATTGGCGGCACGCGGATACTTCAGGGATGTGTTTCATAAGGCAATGGAAAGGGGCCAGCGCCGCGTCGATTCCGGAGATTTGCCGATCGTGGGAGTGAATCTGCTCCAGATACCGGAGGAGGATGATACTCTCCTGAAAGAGGTGGCAGGCAGTAAAATTGATGCGTGGCATCAGCATACGGATAAAATTATTCGCCTGAAGCGTGAGCGAGACATCCCGCTTGTCAGACGCGCTTTAGGGAATGTCCGAGATGCTGTGATGTCGACGAAAAATCTCGTGCCAGTTGTCATTGAGGCTTTGGATGCCGACGCGACGGTTGGCGAAATCGTCACGGTTATGCGCCGGGCCTTGGACATGCCCGATGATGTTTTCGATTCACCGCTTCCATAAAGGTTCCACAACTCGATGCCACAAGAAAAAGTCTCGCTCGCCGTTATGGGAATAGACCAGCATGAAAATGGAGTGATCGCCGTCGGCAGAATTCTGCGAGAGGCGCAGATGAGTACGCACTATCTTGGTAAGTTGCTTAGTCCCAAACAGGTGGTAGAGGGCGCCATTGAGCATCAGGCCGATGTTATCGGCATCAGCTGTCATTCCTGGGAGTATCTTGTGCTCGTTCCAGAATTGATTGGGGAACTAAAGCAGCGTGGACTCGATATCCCGGTGATCATAGGGGGATCTGTAATTACCCCGGCGGATTCCAGAACTATGAAGTCACAAGGTGTGGCGGCTGTATTCGGGGCCGGCTCAAGAGATGAAGACATTGTAGATGAGGTGCGCAGACTGGCGCATGACGGAAGGGGCGTCCGTTCGGAACCATAAGGTGTGTTTGGGAGCGTTCGTTTCTAGAAAGAACGGGGGATAATGGTATGGGTGCCTTGGAAGGTAAAGTCGCGATCGTCACCGGAGGAGCGTCCGGGATCGGAAATGCCACTGCAAGACTTTTCGCCTCGCAGGGGGCGACTATTGTTCTCGCTGATATATCGGAGAATGCTGAGAAATCAGCAGAACGCATTGTATCAGAGGGCGGGGTCAGCCTCGCTCATAGGGCGGATACTTCTGATGAACGATCAGTTTGTGAGATGGTGCAATTTGTTAAAGATAAGTTCGGCCGGCTGGACATCTTTGTGGCCAATGCAGGTGTCTCCGGTGGATTTAAATCGGTGTTGGAGCAAGATGCAGCCGATTGGGAGCGCATTCTTCGTGTAAATCTGATTGGGCCATTTCTCGCGATCAAGTACGCTGCACCGATTATGGCGGAGCAAGGTGCTGGCTCGATAATTTGCATGTCCAGCATTGCGGCACTTCGATCCGGAACTGGTGGGCCAGCTTATTCTGCATCAAAGGCAGGGGTAAATAATCTTGTGCAGGTGGCGGCCCAGCAGCTCTCAACATCCAATGTGCGGGTAAATGCGATTTGTCCTGGTCTGATCGAAACCGAAATGACTCGGGTAATTTTCGACTCCGCTCGACAGGCTGGTAAAGAAGACAAACTTGTCCGTTATATCCCGCTGGGGCGTCCTGGCCTACCGGCCGAAATTGCCAATGCTGCATTGTTTCTCGCATCTGAGGCGTCAAGTTATGTAAACGGCCATGCCTTGGTGGTGGATGGTGGTTATTCGACATCGCACCCGATATCGCGGCAGCCGTATGGTCGTCTTGCAAAATAGAAGTGCTTGTGCAGTGACATTCGTACTTCAAACGGCGTGCGAGCGTCACGATTAGGTCAGCATACGAAAAAAATTCACCGATTTCCCGTCTTCCAAAGCAAGGCGGACATGGACTCAGGGGTCCGGCACCTTGCAGACGCACCATCAGTTGTCTGCCGATTATCTCTGCAACTGATCGATTTCATAATTAAGTCGATCGATTTAATCGATTGACTTAGCTGGTTGCGCCAGTACAGTTGCTCTCGACTATTCAACTCAAATCGGGAGGGGCTGATGGGGCTCGACGGAAAAATCCTATCCGACACAGGTGTCGCGTCAGAGAGCGACTTGCTGCGAGAAGGCGTTGCCATTGCCAATATTCCGTCGCTTCTCGGTGTATTGGTGCAGATGACCGGAGAAATGAAATGGCTGGAGCCCCCATATGTTCCCCGGCGCGCTATTGGCCTGGACGACAATGACACAGGCGGACTTCCAGATGACATCCAGGACGAAATTCGTTGCGCTGCTCTGCAGGCCATTGTCAGATGGAAGAGCGGCAAGCCATTGGCTTTGGCAAATTCGGACAGTGCGCTTCTTGCACGTATACTCGGGGTGTTGATGGCAGAAGCTGTACCGGAGAGTTATGGCGAAATCATCGCGGCCGATATGGGAATCACACAACACCGCGCCTGGGTTCCAGTTTCAGTACCGGAAGCTTTCAAGGTAATAATTATTGGGGCAGGGGTGTCGGGGATCTGTGCCGCAATAAATCTCCGTAAACTCGGGATCGATTGCGAGATATTTGAGAAGAATAACGAGTTCGGCGGAACTTGGTGGGAAAATCGATATCCGGGCGCAGGCGTAGATACGCCTAATCACATCTACACCTATTCCTTCGCCAAGAACGACTGGTCCCGCTATTTCGCTTTGCAGGGCGAGTTACTAGATTACTTTAAGAGTGTGGCAGAGGAATCTGGATTAAGGGACATAACGAACTTTGGTGCTTCCGTAGTTCAGGCGCGCTGGAATGAGGCGACGTTGAAATGGGAAGTGAGAGTTCAAGAACCAGATGGTGTGGAACGAGTTCATCTTGCGGATGTCGTACTCAGTGCAGTAGGTATACTGAATAACCCGCAGATACCCAGTATCCCCGGAATTGAGGGTTTCCCCGGACCCGCGGTGCACACAGCGCAGTGGCCGGACGATCTGGACGTCAGTGGGAAGCGGGTTGCAGTGATTGGTAACGGCGCATCCGGCATGCAGGTTGTTCCGGCGATTGCCGGCAAGGTTGATCACCTGACCATATTTGCCAGGTCTAAACAATGGGCCGCTCCGTTCCCCCAGTTCGGTAAGTTGGTCCCGGCGCCTGTGCGCAGCCTTCTCGGGTCCGTCCCTCTTTATCATGAGTGGTATCGCGCGCGCCTTATGTGGATGTTTAATGATCGTATCCATGCCTCACTTCAAAAAGATTCCGATTGGCCACATCCAGAACGATCCCTTAACGCGGCAAACGATCGCCATCGCCAGTTTTTCACCGAGTACGTAGTGAGTGAATTGGGAGATCGGCAGGACTTGTTGAGCGAAGTTCTTCCGGACTTTCCACCTTATGGGAAGCGTATACTTCTCGATAACGGTTGGTATCGAACTCTCACCCGAGAGAATGTGACACTCGTTTCTCAGCGTTTGGCGGAAATCCGTGGTGACACGATGATCTCGGCGGACGGGCGTACATTCAAGGCAGACGTAATCATATTTGCCACCGGATTTAAAGCGTCGGAATTTTTGTCTTCATTCGAGATTATCGGGCGGGACGGGCAACGGCTGAGGGACTTCTGGGAAATCGACAATGCTCGAGCATATGTCGGTTCGGCCATGCCAGGTTTCCCGAATTTTTTTACCATTCTAGGCCCGAATGTAGGGCTAGGGCACGGGGGAAGCATGATTAAGGCGATCGAGTTGCAAACGAGTTATGTGATCAGTGTCCTGAACGAGATGTTCGAGAGGCGTGCGAGTACTGTTGAAGTGCGCCAAGACGTTTTCGATGATTACAACTACCGTATCGATGCTGCTCATGACAGAATGGTTTGGACGCACTCCGGCACGGAGAACTGGTACAGGAACGCTCGCGGTCGTGTCATCGCGATTACGCCTTGGCGTAATGATGATTTCTGGCAAATGACGAGAAATGCCAACCCAAACGATTATGTGTTCCATTCCTGCTCGGATACAGAGGCGAACTGATTCTTGATATTTCTTTGACCATCAGAACTCAATCGCCGGAGCCGATGCGTTATAGAGTTATTCTCCAAGACATCGGCTCCGGCGATTGAAGATCTGGTGGGGGGCATGTCGTGAAGGCAGTTTGGTTGACCTTGAGGATAATGTCCGCGGTGGGCAAACTTCTTTTGTCCCGGTACTTCGAGAGGCGACACGAATGACACAAGACGACAACACGCGGGAAAAGCTGAAGTTAGCCGCGATGCGACTATTTTCTCTGTATGGCGTTTCTGCGGTTTCTGTGCGCGACATAATGAAAGAAGCCGGAACCAGGAACAGCGCCTCGTTGCACTATTATTTTGGCACTAAAGACGAGTTGATAGACGAACTCGTCGTCGACTCAGCACGTCGAAGCGACACGGCCCGGCACGCCAAACTTGACCGGCTTGAGGCTATGGGCTTGCCCATTTCTGTAGAACATGTGGTCAGAGTGATTGTCGAAGTCGAAACAACAGGCGGGGAGTATTCCGATCAGGCGGATCTGCCGATTGGGTTCGGGCATATGCGGTTTGTCTCTGTGATGCAGCTGAGCCATCGAGAGCAGTTCTTGAATGCAATAGGTGATCGATGGAATGGTAGCTATCTTAGGTGCTTGGATCTCATTCGACGTAATCTCAATGGAATTCGCAAGGATATACTGGACCAAAGATTGATCTACATGTTCATATTTATAAACTCAACGCTTGCTAGTCGGGAAGCCGCATTTGTTTCTGACCAATCGGGAGGCCCTCTTTGGGGGCACCCATTGGCGCTGAAAAATTTGATTGGGGTTATCACTGCTGGTCTTGAAGCAGAGGTTGACCCGATCTTGAAGCAAGTCTCATCAACCTGATCCGAGCTCTTGGGAATGTTCAGCAGAATTCAGAGCTTGGCGGTTGTTGGCAAACTTGGGGGCGGTGGTCTTGGCTTCGGACAAAAATGCGGCTGTAGATTGGCCCGCTATCCGAGACTCAGACTTGAACTTTTTTGAAAGTTCAAGGGGGACCTGAGCCCCGAATGAGTTCACTCTGAGCGGTGGCTTAAAAGAGGCCTGACCCTCGAAAAAAATGTGGAATGCGATAAGCTGCGACTAGGAGGGGTGAGCTTAGCTTGGCGCTGGGAAGCCTCACTCAAGTTCCTCTGTCCTGCCTTGCGGTACAAAACTTGACTTGAGAGAGGTTATTTTCTCAGGATCGTGTATGATGCACTTTTGCGTCAGAACGAAAAGTTAATACGTGCGCCTATCTGACGGCCTTTATCGTTGGCGATATAGGTGCTCCCGATGCTGGCCGGTAGTTCAACAAAGAGTTGAGTGACGACATCGTTGAGCACGTTTTTTCCATAGATGGAATAGCTCCAGTTGGAGTCATTTGGTGTGTAGGTGATATTAAAATCAACCAGTTCCTGGGATGGCAGAACCGCAATATTATCATCTGCAGAAAATTGCTCATCGCGAAGCGTGAGACTGGCTCGAGACGACAAAGAACCGGATGATCCTATCTTGGCTTCATGCAGGACAGAGAACGCAGCATTATATTTGGAAACTCTAGGCAGCTGGAGCCCTAAATCGATATCATCAACAACACCGTCTCCGCTGATATCGAATCTAACGTCCTGGTATTCGGGGTCCAATAGTCCTAGAGATCCGACGAAAGTGAGACTGTCCGTTGCTGCCCAGCGAACATCGAATTCAATACCGTATATATCGACATCTGCAGTGTTTCTTATCGACTGACTGGGGCCAAAATCAGTGTTTGCCAGAACAGACTTTTGTAAGTCTTCTGTTTGAGTGTAGAAGGCTGCAGCGTTAAAGACCAGATTTGACAGAGGCTCGGATTTTAGGCCGACCTCAAAACTATCTGTCACCTCGACATCAACTGGACCGGGGCTGTCACTTGCTGCGGAATTGCGAAGATTGTAGCCGCCAGATTTCTGTGCCGTTGACCAACGGCCATAGATTCGGGCGTTATCCAGCCACTCCCAGTTGAACCCTAATGCGAAGTCGACATTGGACCAGCTATCATCATTATCGAAACCAGGTGTCGAGTCGTCAAAATCATATGGGCATGTCCCTGCAGTCACGACGCAGAAACCTGGGTAGGGTTGTGGCCCCTTGTCAGCCTGCAGCGATGCAACGCGAGCTTCTTTTTCTTCGTTTGTATAGCGGACACCGCCAGAAAGCGTGAGACGATCATTCAACCGCCAGTCCAGATTTGCGAAAACTCCAAATACTGTCTGGTCCTGAGTGCCGCCACCGCTTTGCCGAACGACCGATCCGACAAGGCCATCTCCAAATAGACTGCGGTTTTCAGCGTAGGCGATTTCCTGCTGGAAATAATACAGGCCGGTCGTTAGGTCATAATCATCCGCAAATGTACCAAAGTAGCGGAATTCGTTGGAAAACTGTTCTTGCTCAGTACCCCAATCATCAAGTGGTTGAACAGGCTCCCCAATATCTGCTTGAAAGCAGTTGACGTTGAATCGGTTCTCCGGTGTGGCGTCGAGATCAAAGCAAAACTGGTTCCGATATTCGCGGTAACCGACGATATTTGTAATTCGGCCATTGCCAAGTGCAACGTCGATATTTGTTTCGAAAGTAGCGGAACTCCATTCGCTTCTTTGCAAGCCTTCATTATCTTGAGACACATCATAGGTGTCCGGATCAAACCCCAGTCCCGGATTACCAGACGAGTTCAGAGAGGACTGGAGTACCGTACCATCGCCTTCTTGTTCCCCATATTCGAGGCGTAGAAGGAAATCGGCATATTCGGTCGGTTGAAATTCTACCGCTGTGCGAATTACGGACGTTTGAGATCTGCCGAAAGACTGTGAGTTATATTTGTTCTCAAACCACCCATCGTCTTGATTGCGATAGTAAGAGATCTTTCCATTCAATCCATCTGCCAATGGTCCGGAGAAAATTGCGCTGCCTGTGTAATTGTTGCCTGTTCCTCTGAATCCGCTGTCGGCGCTGAGTTGAAAGGAGGCGCTGGGTACATCAGTCGGCCTTTTAGTGTTAACCAGAACTGCTCCGCCAACAACGTTTCGACCAAATAGGATTCCTTGCGGTCCGCGAAGAACTTCGATGCTCTCAAGGTCAAACGTATCCATGACAATGCCTGCATTTATACCGTAGTAGACACCGTCGACAAAGGTTCCAACCGTCGGGTCGACAGTGGGTATGGAGCCCTGAGATGCCTGCCCCCGGATTGAAAATGCGGCGACGCCTTTAAATGTACCGATTTCGGATAGAATCGCGTTCGGAACAAGTCGTCCTACATCTGTGAGGTCAGTCGCATTTAAAGCCTCAAGCTGCGCGTCTCCAAAAGCGCTAATAGCGACAGGAATATCTTGAACGTTCTCTGGATTGTTCTTTTTCTGGGCACTGACGACAACGGTCTCCATAAGCCGGGTGTTCGACTCAACTTCATTGTCTGAAATATCCTGCGCAAATGCGTTGCACGCTACTATAGGCGCGATAGCTACAAGGCATACAAGCCGTGCTTTCATTAGTTTTCCTCCCGTATCGTCAAGCTCGTGCTTGATCTAGTGAACATTGAGACGCGCGCGTACATCGCACCACGAACCCATTTCCGCCTAACATGGTGGTACGATCGTATCAATAAAAATGATACGATCGTTTCGCTCTTTGTGGGAGCAAAAGGAGGGCAGGGTGGGTTAGTGGCGGTGCAACCGCATGACTGCGGCATCAATCTGAAGTCGGGAGATCGCAATTTCCCGTCGCTCTAGTGGTCCAATTGTATAATGCTGTATGTGATATGCGTTTGGAGCTGTCTGGAGTTGGAATTCATTCGCATGAAGAATTACGCGGCGTGAGCGAGGGCTTTGGACGTGCCTAGGAGCTCGACATAACCGCCACACTTGTAGTGAAGACCTTTCTTGAGCGCGCGTTTCATTTCAGCCTTCATTGCGCCTCCCGTGTCCTTCCACCCATTGGCAGCGCGTTTCGGCCCATAGATGACGCACGCGGTTTCAAAATGACTGAGGCCGGCAATGTGACTGTCAAGAGCGATTAGAGCATGACATAGTGCTCGGCTTTGGCGTGTCCACATAGGGGATATCTTTGTTCTCTGCCGGTTATAGATTTCACGGGCGTTTGCTAGAATTTTTATCTTGGAATCTAGATCGTTCACCCCATCGAGAGTGATCTGCATGCGTACTGGTTCAGGTGATAAGAGTGACAAGCCTTCGCAGCGCACCTGAACCACACAGCCATCACCTTTTAAAAGCAAGTGTTCACGTCCGACGCGGTCTGTCAGGTGTACTATCCGGCAGAGTTTTGTTGTTTCCTCATATATCTCGCAGCGCTCTTGATATCCTCGCGGTCCGACATGCACGCTGACTGTGCGGGGATAGAGTTCGCCGCTCCAAAATACGTCTGCTTCAAAGCCATTGGCTTTGACATCAGGAAAGAACGCCAATCCCCAGCGCTCGGCCTCAGCCTGATCGCAGCGAGGCCGGATTAATGTGATCGAGCGGCATGCGGGCTTGTAAGAGATTTCGTCGGAACTGTGGCGCGAAGCGTCTTCGAGAAATCGCGGATTACGACGTAGAAACTCCCAGGCCCAGCGGCTTCGCGATAGCTTCCATGTATAAGAGTATGCCGGATCAGATATTCCATAGCCGTCTGAGTTATTGATCATTCGCTTGATCCTCCTGGCGAGGTCACGAGCAATAATGACTCCAGTTCTCCTTGAGGGAGAATATTTGTTTGTCAATTCGCTGTTTAAGGTTGGTCTACAAATCTAATTATTTGAGTTGGTTGCTTGGTAAACGAATAGCGGAATTAGAGGAGGGACAAGAATGTAAGCCGTAGGTAGATCCATGGTTTTTATGTTTGAGGGCTAGTAACCTTTGGACGAAATTTTACCAAAATGGAACGATCGTATCGTTTGGCATTCGTGCCGCTTGCAGTGTACGATCCTGTAGGGTTTTGAAGACCGCGAGTCTGACAGCGTCCCCATTGTGTGTAAATGCCACCATCATGAGACCTGCAAGAAACTGCGTGGATTTTGCGCCCCACTGAGATTCGGGCCCCGCTGTTTCAATCCAAGTCAGGATGTCAGGTAGCGGCGCGGCCAGCCGGAGGGCAAGTTCTCCCACTCACCACCGCTCTTTGACGGACAGTGCAAAATCTGCAAGGCGCTCAGAACCTTTGACCATTATCATTTCCGGGTGGCCTAGAGAGACAGGGCGACAAGGAACGAGCGGCTTACACTGAAAAAGCCGCCTCGCGCTCCAGGCGACAAGCCCTGGTGGCTTACTGACAACGAAGTTCCCTGAGGATTCGCGATAGGTTGTTACTTTCGTGGCTGGCTTGCTGCCTGAAACGCGGATTCAATTCTCGACCGGTCAGGACGACCGGTTGGGCCTGCCAGCTGGGCTTTCAGAAACAATAGGTCAGCTTAGCTCCTTCTAGCATGCGAACAAGGACATCATGTGAAGAAGAGATTTTGCTACTCTGCTCAGGTGCGATCTGAAATCGAACTCTCTGAATCGGCTATCGCTTTGTGATACAAAATGGAACCAACTTGTGATACAATCAGGCCTCCGGTGATCTCGTAAGTGATTGGTTTTAAACAAGATTTCGGTTTGTTTCGAGCCCCGTCACTCGCGCCATTTCTTTCAGGGTGACG
>CERH01068428.1_pt1 | contig 23444 bp, 37 predicted proteins | sample 530991 | NCBI WGS metagenome assembly CERH01 (sample SAMEA2621191, study PRJEB7988) | marine metagenome | biome: marine biome (ENVO:00000447); feature: mesopelagic zone (ENVO:00000213); material: "saline water (ENVO:00002010), including plankton (ENVO:xxxxxxxx)" | depth 800 m | reverse complement strand
TCATCACGCTTTTGCTTCATTTACGGCCCGAGGGCCGAGGGGAAACAGGACAGGCGCGACAGCCCGCCCTTAACAGGTCGCTTGCTCAAATTTCGCTTGATTTTCTGAGGTGTGCTCAAGGAGGCCAGACCTTGACGTGGGCATTTAGCGCCCCCACCTTGATAGAAGGAGACACCAAAACACATCTTTAAGAAGCCTTTGGTGAGGGAGTCTTGAAATTGAAGGCGCAGAGCGGGCAGTCAATGCCGCGTTCGTCACACAGAGCCTTTATTTCAGCATACCACGAAGCAGGGAATGACCCTGCAACACAGGCATTGCTAATTGCCTTGATTCCTACCCCGAGAGCTTCTGAGATTTCTTTGCGCCCGATTTGTTGAGCAATATCTTGAGAGGTATCCATGACCACCCAATATTCCACAATTTGTGGAAAGTCCAGAATCCACAAAGTATTTTTTCCATTTTTTGTGGATGGTAATTATGTAATACGAATGGACCTTAATGAAAAACTTCAACTCTCCATGACTGACGACATGAGCAAAAGCGCTGTGTGTAGGCGGTTTAGAGCCGCTGTCAGGGCATCCGGATACGAAAGTCAGCAAGCGTTCGCAAACGCTGCTGGCGTTGGCGTAAGCTCAGTCAACAATGTCTTTAAGGAGATTCAATACCCATCCAGACAAATGATGATGAGCATGTTTAGAGGGCATAGGATCGATTTCAACTTCATCCTTGTGGGACAGTTCAATCAACTCCCTTCCGACGTTCAGGCTTTGCTTTTTGCCGCGCTAAGTTTCGAAGGCAATAAATAGGGTCAAAAATCCAGTTCTGATCAAATTTCAAAGAGCGAGCTATGCGAGCTACGAAGATCATTCCAACAATTTCCTTTACCGCCCCCGGTTTGAATGGTGAATTACACTTATTTTCGACAGATTGTGCTAATCGTTAACACCCTTCAATGATTAGTCGCTCTTTCGCGTCACTGTCAACTTAGGAGATAAAAATGCCCAAAAACATCAACATCATAAGCCAGTTTCTTTTCGGGATGGTGGTCGCAGGCTACCTATGCGTGGCCTATAAAATGGCTGAAGAGGATCGCCATGGTGCCTTGGTTTTCCTTGCCGTGACGTTTGGTTTTGGCGTCCTTGGAGCGATAATTACCTTTTTCAGCTAATCACTTGAAAGACGACATTTTTCGAAACGGCAAATCTTAGAATTTGCTCACATTCCATTTTTTGTGGAAATTTTTCTTGCAATTCCATTTTTTGTGGAATAGTAATTCTCCTCGAAACAGGAGGATTTCATGCAAGATCAGGACAAATCCAAACCGAATGCAGACTTCGTAGATCCGTCTGACTTCTGCCGTGTATGCGGTGGGTCTGGCGGTGACGACGAGCGCACGGAGCGCGACACCTACCTCTGGATGCCATGTGACGTTTGTCGCGGCTCTGGCAACCGGACAGTTCGTGTCGATCCCGCCGAGGGTTTCCGTCATGTCTAATCGAACCTCCCCAGCTGGCGCGGGTGTAACAAAGCCGTTCACCGCTCACGGAGCTTTTAAGCCCGCGCCAGCATTTAGCGATTTGCATAGACGGGTGGAACGGGATGTCCGCAAGCAGACGCTTCAATCCTTCAGCTTCATTCTTCTCTGCGTGTTCATCGGGTTCACCGCTGGAATGGTCGCCACCACTCTTTTCACCGAAATCAACAAAGCACGGATCGAGGCCGAACAATGACCGAGCAATACCTAACCGCGATTAGAAAGCTCAACGAGACGGCCTATGAAGCTATCCGTGCGGGCAAAGACACCACCGAACTGCCTGACATCGATCGCCACTCACTGCGGCTGATCGCAAGCGAGACTGACAGGCTCGTCGATCACGGGACCAATAGCGGAGCATTCCCGTCTCGAATTTCAGAGGGAGAGGCATAATGACTGACCGACCAATTCTATTCTCTGCCCCGATGGTTCGGGCAATCCTTGAGGGCCGGAAAAGCCAGACGCGGCGGGTGCTGAAGCCGCAGCCGACTATGGCTTTTTGCCATGCGTTTCGATCAGACGAATGGTCCAAGCCCGGAGAATATCTGGTCTATGGTGATGCGGTTCCGTTTCCGTCGAAGTGGGGCAGATACACCCGTCTTGAAGACGGAACATTGGGCGTGGATGAATGGAACACGCCGATCCGAGTTGGCGACCGCCTTTGGGTCCGCGAGGCTTGGAAATCAGACGTCATCTACAACGATATGCCGCCACGAGATATGAGCGGTGATGAGGTCGTGATCTATCAGGCGGATGGATTTGAAGAGACTTGGGGTTGGCCCAATTATAGCGCCCCCGGTCGGCCTCGCGCTTCAATGCACATGCCCCGCTGGGCGTCCCGCCTGACCCTGACCGTCACCGACGTTCGGGTGCAGCGGTTACAGGAGATTAGCGAAAAGGACGCAAAGGCCGAAGGCTACGAAAACGAAATCTATGCGTCGTGGGCTTCGAGCTGGTTCCGCAACCTTTGGGACGATTTGAACGAAGTTCGCGGTTATGGCTGGGATACTAACCCTTGGGTGGTCGCGTACACCTTCGAAACCCATCACACCAACATCGATCAATTGGAGGCGGCAGCATGATCACTATCACTGCCCTAGAGGACGGCCAGACCGTACAGAACGACGGAGCCTACCAGTGCACACTGGAGCACTACCACACACAGGCTATTTGTCCGGGTCCGTCCGTTAGCTCAACAGGCCTCCGGAAGCTGTCCCTGCAAAGCCCCCACGCCTTCTGGAAGACGTTTGAAGGCAATCCGAACCGCTACCCCCCGAAAGAGGACAACGGGTCTCTGGTGCTCGGTAAAGCCGCCCATGCGCTGATGCTCGGTGATGAGGTGTTCAACGAGAAGTTTGTTTACGTCCCGAAGGATGCGCCACAACGGCCAACTAAGACACAGATAGCCGCCTTTGAGCGTGACGGTGTTTGGTCGGAGTCTGCAAAGGACCGCGCCGCGTTCTGGGAAAAGTACGACAAGAAGGCCCAAGGCAAACTCTTCCTGAAGGCCGAGGACATGCTGAAAATTCAGTACATGGCCGAGAACCTGGCGGCCAACCCGCTAGCTGTTGAGGTGCTGAAGTCGGACCTGATCGAGATCTCGATGATCTGGCAGGATCCAATCACTGGGATCTGGCTGAAGAGTCGTCCGGACTGCATCCCGTCAAACGGTTTTGATTTTGGAGATCTTAAAACGTTCGCGCCTAAGAGCCGAGATCTCATCATTGCCGCCCAGAGATCCATTACAGACTTCGGATACCCGATGCAGATGGCGCTTGCCGTCATGGGCGCTGAAGCCACGTTGGGAACCACGGCCGAGACTTGCGCCTTGGTGTTCGTTCAATCGTCGGAGCCTTTCGAGGTTATCCCCGTCGAGGTGGATACGGAAAGCCTCTACTGGGCCAAGGTCTTGCTCCGTGAAGGGATCGACCGAATGGCACGTGGGATTGAAACCGGCGACTGGCCCGGCGTTTCCCCAGAGATCGTCAAATACACTTACCCGCCTTCGATGCTGCACCGATTCGGTGAAATGCAGGTCAACGGCCAACTTCCGAGCATGGAACGATAGAGAGGATCACCCATGGATAATTCAACAATTGTACTTCTGATCAACGACGACGCCCGAGTAATTCGGGGCCAATACGAGGATGGCGGCAAGATCACCAACTTCAAGACGCTGGATCAGGGCATCAAGGTCGATGACATGATTGTGGTCGAAAGCAGCACCCGTCACGGCATGACTGTTGTGAAGGTCGTTGAAACCGACATCGACATCAATTTCGACACGGAAACAGATGTTCGCTGGGTCGTGCAAAAGATCGATACCAAAAACTTTGCAACGGTTCTGGATCAGGAAAAAGAGGCGATTGCGACAGTTCAATCTGCCGAGCGTCGTCGCAAGAAAGAAGCTCTTCGCAAGTCTGTTTTCGCAGAAGCCGAAGACCGAATTAACACTCTTCAGCTTGCCAACATGGGGGGCGAAGACGTCACAGAATGATGATCGTAACCTAGTGTCCTTACCCCATAGGAGCGATCCCCTCAGCCCATGCGGGCTGAGGTAAGCAAGAGAGAGAACTCTCTGCGAAGCGGGGTTAGACGGGCATTTGCGCGTGGGGTTGAAAGGACGAAGCGCGTGTCTGTCTAACCCGCCTTAACTAAGGAAGAATTTCATGAAGGGCAGAAAATGCAGGAAGTGCGGCGGAGGCCCGATCACCCGAAGAAGGGCCGGAGTATTCAGCTGCAAGCATTGTGGGGTCCAGCCCGGGCCAATGAATTTAGATCGTGGCGGGATGCCGATGATCAAACCCGATCGAGACGCTGAGAGCGCGTCCACTCAAGCGGAGAAATAAGAATGAACCAAGTAGCCACCCAGCAGCGCACAAGCCCCGTAGTGCAGTTTAAAAAGGATCTGGACGCACTCAACGGTGCTGGCGAACTGGCATTGCCGGATACCGTCGACTTCAAAGCCTTTAAGAACGCCGCGGTTGTTGCCATCACGGACAACCCATCAATCCTTCAGTGCGATAAACAGTCGGTATTCAAGGCAATCAGAACGCTTGCAGGGGCCGGTTTGGTTCCAGACGGACGAGAGGCAGCGATTGTTCCCTTCAAGGGTCAGGCCCAAGCTATGCCAATGGTCGCCGGCATCGTTAAGGTTGCCCGCAACTCCGGTAAGATCTCGTCACTTTGGGCCGAGGTTGTCTATGAAGGCGAAAGCCTAGAAGTCTGGGTTGAGGACGGAGAGCGGAAGTGGAACCACGTCAAGGAAGACGGTTCTAGGATTAACGCTATGACCCGTGGCGGCCAAATCATCGGTGCCTATGCCGTTGCCAAGATGACGGACAAAACCGTCGACTTTCAACCGATGTCTTTTGAGGAAATTGAGCAACGCCGGAAGGCAAGCTCAAACCAAAGGAGCCCTAACCCCACTGGGATCTGGGAGAAGTGGTACGGCGAAATGGCCAAGAAGACGGTCATCCGAAACCTTTGCAAACGCCTCCCCATGTCTACTGAAGACATCGAGCGGATCATGAAGGAGCAGGATCAGACGGGGTTGAAGGACATCACTCCGGACGAACCGAAGGCGGATCGTAAGAACCTTGCTCAAACGCTTGCAGAGCAGCAGAACCAGTCCACGGAACCAGAGACACCCGAAGAGACCGGAGACGCCATAGAAGGCGAGATCATGGAGCCAGAAGAGAAGCCATCGGGTTTGGATCTATCAACGCTGGATCTATCACAGGCTTTCCCCGGCAATCCCGAATTCGATATGGGCGTCAAGGCCTTCGGAAACGGAAACAAGCTTGAGGAATGCCCGTTCCAAAACCCTGAGAAGGCTACCGATTGGTGTGGCGGCTTCACCCAAGCTCAAAAGGCGGCTGAGTGATGCCCGCGCCAACCTGGACCGACGAACAGGCCTTAGAGGCGCTTCACCTACGGGATTTCGACGGCTGGTCTTGTCAGGACATCGCGGATCGATTTGGCAAGACCAAGAATTCGGTCGTTGGAATGCTGAACCGCATCGATGGTGAAGGCAAAAAGCACGATCCGGACGGCAATCAGAACGGAACAATGAAGCCGCTATGGTGGAGGCGCAAATGCTAGACACACCGATTGCATATCTCCCAAAAGTTCGATCGAAGGCCATCATGGATGCGCCCAAGAACCTGACGGGTATGGGCTGCCAGCTGCGTATTGCCACCTTCATCGGATTGTCTTGTTCGGATCGCGATACCTGCGTCATGGCACACAATCCGTTCTCCCCCCTAAAGGGGCAAGCAACAAAAGGCTGCGATGTCGGGACCATATGTGCCTGTCAGGTCTGCCACGATCTTTTGGATATGCGCCGCGAAGGCTGGATTCACCTCCGAGAGAAATACGGGTTTGCCTTTATGGAGCAGATCATACGGGCAGAACACACAACACGAGCTCACCTAATCGGAGCCGGCTTTATCGTCATCCCCGACGGAAACCTGATCTGACGAACTGAGAGGGCTATTGCCTGTTAGTGCCCTCTCAAAACTGGCTCCGGCTGATCGACCCCCTGCTTTCAGCCGGGGCATTTTTAAGGAGAAACCATGACTCACCCAGTTGATATTGAAGTCGGTCGCCGCCTACGCGTTTTCCGGCACAACAAAGGAATGACCCAAGCGGACCTCGCTGATAAGGTCGGTATCCGGTTTCAGCAAATTCAGAAATACGAAACCGGTGCAAACCGTGTAAGCGCTTCGCGTCTCTGCGACATTGCGAAAGTCTTGGAAGTGCCGGTCGCATCCTTCTTTGACGGCATATTGCCGGACATCGCACCGCCAGACCTGCGTTTAGCCGCTGGTTTTAGAGCGCTGACGCCATCCCAGAAATCTGCGGTTCAAAGCGTTATTGTGGCGATGCTGGAACGACAGTCGGAGGCGGCAGCGTGAGCATGGCCCCATCATTTTTCCAGCCCTGCTTTGGCGATCGCGTTCGGCCAAGCACTGATTTGGGGCAAACCGAACCGGCGGAGATTTGCATTCGCGGACTTCTGGGGTTCGGCCAGGAAGCAAGCCCGATGGATTGGGCGCGTTCGAAAGGGTTGGGGCAGCAAATCGCCTCAACCCGCAACTGAAAGAACCAACAAATGACTGAGGAACTTAAACCCCGCCACGCCGTCCGCCCTGCTGTGAAGGCTTTGGATTGGCGTATCCGTGAGGACCATTTTCGTGCAGACACGCCCTCTGGTGTATACACAGTCGGGGATGCGGGTGGCGGCCTTGCTCTTGTAAGGCTTGCCGACGGGTGTAGTTTGCGCTGCACTTTTGACGAAGCCAAGAACGTCTGCGAATGGCATTACCTATCCTGCCTTGAGGATACACCCGCCGACCCGTGGCAACCGATAGAGACAGCGCCCAAGGATGGTTATTTCTTTGAGGCTTGGCACGTCATTCACAAATGTTGGGTTTCAGTGAAGTTCTTGGACACGCCGTGGAACGGTTGTGAGTTAATTGAAAAGACAATGACAAGCACTTGGCCACTGGCGGGGTTCTCTTACTGGAAGCGCAGCACACCACCACCACAGGAGAAGACCGATGAGTGAAGCGATTTGGAAAGACATCGACATCAGAGTTATCGACCAACGTATCGGGGCGGGGATCGGTGGCTTTGATACGGTCGTTCGCCTGTACCACAGACCCTCGGGCATTCTTGTGGAAGTCCCTCGTGTTTCCAGCGCTCAGTACACTGATCGAGAGATTGCCATTCAGATGATTGAGGCGGCGCTGACCCATCCGAAGTTTATGGGAGAAAGAACATGAGTAACGAGAACCTAAACCACCTTCACAGCACGACAGACGCAAAAGTTTGGGCGAAAGAGTTTTGCAGACTATTCCCTGACGCATATGAAGGCTTGATGATTAGCTGGTTCGCTAATGCAATCATGACCGGCGTCGATAGCGTTCCTCGCGCCGACGAATGGCATGACATAAGCACTCTACCCAGTGAATATAAAGATGGTCGGGAGCTTTTAGTTGCTGATGTTGATAGTGAAGTGCACCACGTTTGTTGGGACAATAAATTTGAAAATTGGTGGCCAATTAGAGGGCATCGCCCCTTAGAGGTTGATGAAGTGTTCTTTTGGATGCCTCTGTATAAACCACCACAGAGCAGGGAAAACTGCCGCAAGTGTGGCGGTCAGATGAAACCCAGCCAAGCGTTCGCTCAAACCCTATTCGGCGGAACCCAGACACTATCTGCCGAGGGCCACGGGCAATTTGTCGACTGCCTCAAGTGCGAGGACTGCGGGTGGAGTGTGACGATGCAGAAGGAATCCGACAATGGATGAAATGACATGGAGAGAACGCGCGGCAATCAATATTTTGCTGTTCATTGTTCGGATGCTGAACCCCACGAAACATCAGTTTCAAGTAGACGAACTCCGCAAGGCTGTTCTTGAACCACCACAGAGCGGGGAGGGTGAATAGATGATCGTCAAAATCTGCAAACGATGTGGCGGCTCTGGAAATCGCGTTGTTTCTGTTAAGCCCCTCACCTTCAAGAACTGCAACAATTGTGGCGGCAACGGTGGACGCTCTATGCCCACCACACAACAGAAGAAAGAGGAGTGAGAGCGATGCGGTTAACAAGCACAGGATGGGCAACAGTAAATTCTTCTGGTGGCGTGATTGAGGTAGGGAGCACTCGCGCCGAAGTGATCGCAAGAACTTGCTGCCGACTTGAGAAAGACAGTTTTCGCGAAGCCGAGAAATGTGCGAAAAACGGTCGCGTTTTTACTCCCCTATGGACCACGAAAACCAACATTGCTGACTGGCGCAAACTTCGTCGCAAGTATGGCGTTCGCGCCGTGAAAATTCGCATAATGGAGGACCAACCCAATGACCAATGAACAGAAGACCGTTACCGGAACGGACGTAATTCGCGGAATGGAGCAAGCTATTGAAATGGCTGGTGGTAAGACCGAAGCGCCGGAGCAGTCCGATATGGTTGACGTATTAATACGAGCGCTGGAAAGGGCCGAAAGGGTTGTTGTCGAAACACCAAACGCACTCGGGGAAATGGATGCGCACTATCTTCATGCGCCAGAACTATTGACAGCGTGGAACACCCGCACTGACCTATCCAAAGCCGCAGTAGGTGCAGCGGTTAGATCGACCTTAGAAAACGTGATTGACCATATTTTTGACCACGGAAACGGCGATGTAAATACGTATAATGGCGAACCGACGTGGCTTGTTGGCGACGATTTGGTACAAGCGATCATCGAACCAGAAGCGCAGCAAGCCCTAGACAAACTGCTTGGGGAGAAATACGCCGAGGGCTACAGCGACTGTGAGGCTGAGATTTCCAAGTCGTCTCTTGGCGAAGCTAACGCTGCACTACACCGACAAATAACAAGTGCCAAGAAACTACTTGCCGAGAAGGACGCGGAACGTGAGGCGGTACTGAGGAAGGCGGCAAGCAAAGTCAGCAAAACAGTAAATGAAGGAGATGTGGACCGCATTCAAAACGCTATTTTGGCGTTGGGGGCAGACGCAAACGAGGCGCTCCGCAAAAAACTCCAACCCCTACTCTCCGCCGACGAACAGAGGGAAGGCTGAGATATGAGCCCGCTGGACGTACAGCCAGATCCTTCCTTTCATCCGGACGCCGCTTGGGGTTCCCGAGAGTGGGTCGCTATGCGTCTAGGACGAACTACGGGATGGTTCCGAAACAACAAAATAGCCCTTGAGGCAGAAGGTTTTCCGGCCCCGGACAGGGTGACGAAACTCTATCTGAAAGCAGACGTTGACGCATGGACGAAGAGTCGGCGTACAATACCAGATGCGGCAGACACCGCATTTTCAACTCAACCAAGGGAAAAAATCGATGCTTTTTAAGGATGCTCTATGGGACGGATCAGACCCGTCCTATGCGCCAGGACAATCGAAGTCCGGCAAATACCTTTACTGGAAAATCCCCAGAAAATACGCAGAACTGGGATACACTATCGATGGACGGACAACCGTTCGGCTTGATGGAATTATAGACGACGGGAATGATCTAGATAGGGCCTTTGCTTGCCGCAAATACACGCAGGCGATGCTAGAGCACTTCAGCCCTAAGACGCCCGCAATTCAGGTCGGCACATGGAAGTGGCTGTTTAGCCGCTACCTGACTGACAAGGAGAGCCCATTCCACGAGAAGAAGGCAAACACTCAAGAAATGTATCGGCTCTTTATAGGGTATTGGGAAAAGGCAATCGGTGACACGCTGATTTCGCAAGCCAATTTTCAGGCAGCGATGCGGTGGAAGAAGGCGATGGCCAACAATGGACGCTCCGATGATCACATCAAGCGTATGTTCACGGTTCTTCGCCTTGTGATGTCCTACGGTGTCCTTATCGAAGATCAGGAATGCATTCGGTTCCGAGGCGTTCTTGCTGAGATGCGGATCGCCAGCCCGAAAACCAAACAAAACGAGGGAACACCCGAGCAGATCTCAGCGATCGTCGCGGCAGCATTTAAAGCCGGTCATCATTCGTTTGTTCTGGGTTGCGCTCTTCAGTGGTGGTTTGCATTGCGGGCAGCTGATGTCCGTGGGCAGTGGTTGGAGATAAAGCCGGGGGAAACTCCGAGCGGCATCATTAACGGCAAGCTGCGCTGGACCGATGGTTTGACGTGGGACATGATTGATTCCGACGTAACGCGGATCCAGAAGACTATCTCGAAGACACAGGCAACGACAGGGACGGTGAAAGTCTTTGACCTGACCCAAGTTCCGGAAGTGAGAGACCAGCTACTCAGCATCCCGCTTGAGAAGCGTGTCGGCCCTGTGATCGTCAACACGTCGACCGGACTTCCATACACCCGAAGCGGATGGTCAACGGCTTGGCGCAGACATCGCAAAGAGGCCGGCGTTCCAGATCATGTGAAGAACATGGGTATCCGAGCAGCTGCCATTACACACGGCGAACGTTCCGGAGCATCACCATTCCAACTCAGAGACGCAGCTGGCCACGCGGATCTAAAGACAACCGGTCGCTACATTCGTGGAGCGGACGAGGCTACATCCAAGGTTTTGAACTTGCGCCGAAAAGCGTGATTTAGAACAGCAGAAGAACAAATGATCCAACTTTTGATCCAACAATGATCCAAGTCGAAATCGCCAAAATCGCTAAGGCATTGATTTTAATGGCGGACCGAGGAGGATTCGAACCCCCGACCCCCTGATTCGTAGGCTAGGGTTTGGATTGTGAATAGCCTTAAAAATAAGGCGTTTCGCGAAAAAAGTTGGATCATACGTTCTTTGTTTTGGGTCAAATATCACGAGTTGGATCATTCCGGTCCTGCTCATAATCCAAGAAAGGACCGATCATGCAATGCGCATATCCCGAATGTGACAAGGATCTCTATCCCGGCAACCAGTCTGGGGTTTGTCGCACCCACAATCACACCGAGCACTGCAAATGCAACACATGCCCCCACAAGCAGGCCACTGAAGCCGTTTCAGGCAAGAAAACATTGGAAGTCCCGTACCCGACAAGCAATTCGGGAGTTCCATCAAGAGCCAAGGTTTCGGTCTCAAAAGCGCCGTGGGAGATCTGAGATGTCCTACCCAGAAGATTTTGACGAAGACTTTTGCCAGTGCCCGCGATGCTCTGGTTGTGGAGCAATTGACTGCCGGTGTGGCGGAGATATTTGTGTCTGTGAAAACTATGGCGAGAGAGAATGCCCGATGTGTTGGGGTGATGGGGAAGTCTCAAATGACGTCGCCAACCTCTACTTCACGAAGCAAGACGAGAACCATGCAGCCATGAAGGAAGCGTGGGAAAAGGCAGAATCCTAAACCAACCAAACAGCAAGGGCCGGAGTTTCCCCCGACCCTTGTACTACCATTCCTGACGGTAGCCGGTATTCAGTTTTGCGGATGCTGGCTTTGGCTTACCAAGAAATCAGTGCTACTAGGCGCCCTGCCGGACAGCACTTCAACCTTATCACCACAATCGAGTAGCTCTTTGCGGTCCCTTCGCCACAGTTGCTCGATCTCTGCATCATTCAACCATCTGCTAGGAATGACGACGGGACGATCACACGGGTCTTGATTCTCAATTACCGGTAAGCTGGTTAAGCCGGTACACCCGGCCAGGACTAAGACACCGATCGACAATAACGGGTTCCGCATAAGCCGCCTCCTCTAATTTTCGTGCAAGATCATCTCGTTCACGGGCTACCTTTAGACGGGCTTCATCCAAGATTTTTCCGGCTTCTCTTTCGGCTTCGATCTGTGCAGCACGAGAAGCCTCACAAGCCCCTTTCCCCAATTGGTAAGACTTCCACCCTACAAACCCCCCAAAAGCCACCTGAGCGGACAGTAGGGCGACCCACAGATAGGGATTGGTTAAGATAGACCGGCCAAACATAACTGGCGCTCCTCTTCACGACGCTTGCTGAGCCCTGGTAGGACTACTCCGCCCGCCTTGTTCCAGCGCGGAAGCTCGTTACAGGCGCCGACGAGATCGCCAGCTTCGGCCTTTCGTCGGAGAGTTGATCGGCAGAAAGCGCCGGTTCCGACGTTGTATGAGAAAGACACGAAGGCGGCCTGAGTTTGCGGTGTCAGATCATCGTAACTTGGGAGACAAGACCGGACGCCATTTTCAAATTCGACAAGGCGCTCTTCCAGCATATCTTCGCACTCCTCGCGGGTTTTGCTGTCACCCATCTGGACACCCTTTGTTTCTCCAAAGCAGATTGTTGGTATGCCGACGGCATCGAGATACGCGCCCGAGCGGTATCCTTCGAAACCCGCAACCATTGGGATAGCCAAGGCCATTGTTGCAGTGGTTGTAACGACGACTTTTCTAAAACGTCCGAACATTACGACTTCTCCTTTTGAACCATGAGGCGTGAAACAAAGGCGGCAATCGTGATGACCAACATCGCGATTCCAAACAGGATCTGCGGCATCTGAAGCTCAAACATCGGCAGGATGATTTCGATACCTGTGAGCACAATGGACAAAACCAACAGGCGGATCGACCACGCCCGTTTTAAAATGTCTTGCCAATCAGGGAGAAGGGTCATGCGCCTGGCCTTTCATAGAGAGCGTAGAGGCGGTAGGCGACCAGTGAAAGCACAACGCTAAGCACTGCCCTACTGAGAAGCAGGGAATACGGCAGATAGCCCCCGAGACCCGCTACGTTACGGAACAAGGCATTCCACATGACCAGCAGAGCCAGAACGCCGTAACCCGTTGCAATCCATCGTCCGAGAGGTTCATTACCTGATGCGTTCTGATGGGCCAGCCACCAGCAAACCAGAGCCAGCCAAACAGACAAGATATTGTCGATTAAAAGTAACATTTACTTCGTACCCATCATTCGGTTTTGAAGCGATTTCACGGCGGCTTCCCCGCCTGCACCACAAAGAAAACCAGCCGCTAAGAAGGGCCATGCACCATCGGCACTGGTTAATGTCTGGATCAGAGAGGCAAAGGCGCCACCAAGAAAAAGAGCAGACATTGCGCCGGCAGTCGCTTGAGTAATCCGGCGCTTCCATTTTTCTTCAGGAGCTAGAATTGCCCGAAAAACCGCACCGCCAAATCCAGAGAACACCAAGACTGATAGCTGCTCTTTGATTCCTAGCACCGCTTCCCAAATTCCATTGTGGTATGACATCGCAGTTTCTTTCAGTTGGCGTTTCGGCCGTCGGGATTGTTTTGTTATTATTCCGCCCGACGCGGTTTTGGCTCACCCCTTTGAGGGGCTATTGCCGAATTAAGATTTCCGGATTCCGACCATCGTGATTGCGCCACTGGCAATATTTCCTATTAAGAATTGGAAGCTGACTGCATCAACTTCGGCCTGAGAAAGCCTCACTAGACCACTGTTGCACCGCACCCAAAACCCACCCGACTCGAAGTAAGTTAGGTCGCAAGCGAACTGCGTTTTTGTAGCGGCGTCAGGCGCAATCACTTCGATCCTGCCGGAAATTCCGTCTTCTCCAGCCGCAGATCCAACACCCGAGGCTATGATGGCTGAAGCAGCAGCAGCACTACTTCCTTGAGCGTCAGTTCCACCGGCAACATGTTCATTAAAAGCATAAGCATAGTCGCTGGCGCCGCTGTCGTAAGGCGCACCACCTGTTGCACTTGTTCTGCAAATCAGGCTGGTTCCATCTGTTGCGGGAATAAGGTTTGAAGGATAAAAAATGTAGCCCCGATACCGGCTGCTATCGAACTCGGTGAAGTCGAGAGATGAACTAGCGGAAGCGGTTTTCGTAACAATCGTCTCATGACCGGACTGATTGACTTTTTCCCAAGCAGACCATGAACCAGTATTGGACCGGACCCACATGTTGGATCCTTGGACAGCGATCTGCCAGATCAAGGAAGACGTTTCCCGAGCGACGATTAGAGCAAAAGCACCAGTTGTAGGTTTGGTTCCAGTTGCCCCGCTCAGGATATGGTGAAATCCCGTATGCAAAAGTGAGGTATCGTCAATATTTCCGATCTGATCTGCGGTGTCGCCAAATGCGTTATTGATCGCCGCGTTATCGAAGCCCAATGAATACAGGAAAGACCAGCCCGACGTATCGTCCAGCAAGGTTTCAGCGAATGATGAGATAGTTACATCGCCCGGATCAGCTGGCGTTCCGACAACCCAATCACCTTCAGCATCAAAACCTAGCCATTTTCCGGATCTGGAGGCCGCTGAAGGCAGGTAGCCCATATCCCCTTTTGGAGCCATGATAACCCGCTTAAACTTGTCCCTGATCTCGGAAATCATCGCCGCGTAACGAGGTAACTCTGAATTGGCGGCCGCGATCAGGTTCATGCCACCGGACGGCAGATCCGCCTCACGGTCAGAAACCATGTCGCCGTAAACATCTACCACATCACCCGAGTCCAATTCGGTCCCGAACGTGATAGTCGCGGTGTCGTCATATCCGTTGGAGAAGCTGGCCGAGATTGTGAAGTCGGTCGTTTGAACTTCGTTGACGAATACTTCGAACCCGTCGGTATCAAATATCCGGAAACCCAGATTAAACGGTCCGGCAGAATCCGAACCAAGGGTCGTTGTCATCGAGCGGGTATCTTTTGAGAGCGTAGCCATGGCGGGAAGATGATGCCGCTATGTACGTCACCCAATGCACATATGGGTTAAGAAGCGGCTGATCCGCAAGAAATTAGGGCATCCGAGGTTGATTTGATCTCATATCCCGCCGATTGCAGATCACGCCAGTCAACAAGTTTATCATCAAACCGCGCGTCGGGTCCGCGCACGTAAAACACCGAAGGCGTTGTTCCCTCGAGATCAGTAGACTCAACCAGACCGCCAAAATTCTTGCCATAGTGCGAAATCATCAGCTTCGACCAAAGGCGGTTCATGGCGTCCACTTCGCCGGTGTCAGGATTGTAGGTATAGTGCCATCCAACCAATCCGTCGATCTGGATATTGTCTGCCTTGAGTGCGGCGTAAGCGGGCTCAGACAGCGCAGCAACGCCTTCAGGCACCCGAACGCATGTTTCCCCACCCATACGAACGTAAACGGCTCCCCCGCCAGCGACGAGAGAGCCAGTGATTGCCGTAGCAGCAGCGAATTTCTTAATGCCTCGAACGGTTCCCATTAGGCAAACTGCATGGCCGGAGTAGCGATCTTAGAGGCGTCAATCCAAGTGACGTCTCCCCAATCGGTTCCGGACGGATTGTCGTCTTCGTGGAAAGGCTCCGGATTGCGAACGTGGTTGTGATGATCCCGAACATTGCAGTGATAGTCGGTATCCCGAACGCCTTCTTTTGTGACTTCGCCGTCCTTGCCGTATTCAGGCTTGGTTGACCAGATAACCGGCTCGGATGCACCCTCGGAAAAGCCAGTAATCAAGGCGTGTGGGCGAACGATAACTTCGTCACCCATCATAACCAGAAGCCCGAGTTCGAGAAGTTTGTCCTGCATGACCTGTTTTGAGGCCGCTTTTAGCATCATGTCGCTCATTATGAAGCCTCCGAAACTAGGGTGTCGTTTGCTGCACGGATCGGCTCGTAGATGATCCGCTTGATGTAGCCTTCAAGGTTCTGCGCAGCGCCATTTTGGTGGCCGAGTCTCAATGTTGTAACTGGTGGCATCTCACCGGAGCTATCAGCGACTACCGCCGCCCCGTCCAAAGATCCGGCGAAGTCGTCTTTTTTATAGGAAACGGCCACTTTTGACATGGCATCCGGTGTGTACGCTCCTAGACCAGAGTTAACCTCTGTAGCCCCATCGTTGTTTACCGCCTGTGTAAGAGTGTTGCCCGTGTTAAGCCAAGCAGCAACGCGATTGCTGCCCGTACCGTCGTCAAACTGGAACACACTAGGATAGCTTGACCCGTCTGTTCCCGCACTCTGGAACTCCACAGTAACCGTACCTTGATCCTGCCGATAGCCAAACGTTGAGACCGCCTTGGAAGCACCGTTAGCACTGCGGGCGACTGCCGAGCCGTTGGTGGGGGTGTAGGGACGTTTGCAAGATCCTTTTTGGAAGTCCGAAGTGTGCAAGATAGCAGACGAGCTTCCGTCCAGATCGACTGTGCTATCAGCATCCCCATCGGCTAAGCGGACACGAAGCGTCCCAACAGTATCGGAAGCGTCTGTAGTGAATTTTATTGTGCAAGCTACTCGACCGCCACCCAAGTCCTCCACTTCTGCTGTGTGCCCTGCGGACGTCGAGCCAATAGTGGCGTTTCTTAAATCGAAATAGGTGCCGCCATTGCCGGGCGTTGTGAATTGCAGTGTATACAACTCGATCCAGTCCAGCTGCCCCGCCTCTGCAACGACAGTCCAAGTATATTCGGAGGAAGGGTCAACGTTGGCGGTGAAACCAATATGAACTTGCCCCGTTCCTGTTGCCCCGCTATCAACTAATGTTGTCGCGGAGACGTCACCGTCAATGCCGAGACTGTCCTTCTCCAGCGTTCCAATATTGCCGGTATCTAGCCACTGATCGAAATCGTTACTGTCCACGTTCAGGTTCGTAGACCCGCTAAAGCACTGCAACCCGAGGCAAGCGCCGTTGCCGTCGTAGGCCACACCGTCCGAATAAACAGCGGCACCCGAGGTCTCCATGAAGTCCTCGCCGTCGTCGTCTAGCTGTACTCCGTCGGTGATGACTTTGGTAACGGATACGTTGTCGATTGTAACGTCAAAAGAGCTGCCGGAACCGTCACTGATGCGTAGGAAAGATAGAGCGGACAGCGCAGTGAAAAAGAATACAAATGTTCCAGTTCGAGAGCCGGTCCAATCAGTACTGTAAGCGACCTGAGTGCCTCCATACGCCCCATCGCGGATTTCAACATAAACTTCCCGCGCGTCGATGGTTGTATACTCCACTCGATAAAGTGAGGAAGCCTCGGTGGTGATGCTGGTGTACGCGAACCCCGCTCCAGTGCTGTCTGTTACGGTTAGCTCATCTCCGGTTGCGTCCAGGGTGGCATTGTTTCCTGTCCAGCCTGCTGTTGAGGCCCCCGCGAAATCCCCATTCGTCACCCGCTCGGCTGGCGCATGAACGCTTGCCTTCAAAATCCGGTGTCGTGAAAGATAAAGACCCGAGCTACCATCGCCTGTGTAAGAAGGGGTTGAGCCGTTGTTGCCCATGAAATAGCATGAGCCGCCAGTGGTCGATGTAGCTTCGGCGTACACAACTGCACGATACCAGTCATCACCAAGGCTTTTGATCGTCCCTGCGTCCTTTGTGCCTGACGTGTCTTGTGTTGCAGTCAAGGCAACGGGGTCAAACGTCCACTGAACAGACGCACCAAACGCGCCCGACGGCAATTGCACACTAAATGTCCGAGAACCATTGGCCTTAAAGTCAAACGGGAAACCATAGTAATCGCCAGCGGTAAAATCGAAGCTATCGTAAATTCCGTGGAGGCCCGTTGAGGTATCTTCCGTCAGCAGGTACGCGACTTTTCCGCTAGGGCTTACGCCGCTCACGACAGGCGTTCCAACACCGTCGAGGTTCCAGTAATCCGTGTCGGATAGGTCCGTGCTCAAAGCCTTATTGTGCAGCGCGTTCTTGAGCTTCCCGTCGATGTCGAGAACCGTCTGAACGGTTGTTGAGCCGTGGTCGAGAAGTGCTTGGGTAGTGTCTGTTGTCCAATCAAGGGCCATTATTTTTGTCCTCCGACACGGTTTTCAAAATCTAGGAAAAGGCTCGGCTCTTCGGTGCCAATTTTGTAGTCCCGACCGTTGAGATCACGCTGAGCACTGAACCCGTTTTCAAAGTCGAGAATGAGAGATGCAGCTTCACCATCCGAACCAACTGGATAATCCGTTGGATCAAGCGGACGCTGTGCTGCGAAACGGCTCGCAAAGTCTAATATCAGGCTTGGATAAACCGTCCGTCCGTTGTCTACGAACGCATATCCGTCGAGCGTTGCGCTCAGTGCCGCCGAGGGAGAAGCCAGTCTTAGCCGGCGCATTATGACAGGAGTAGAAGTCATCCGCGCAGCAACACCACGCAATCAACATAGTCGCTGGCGCCGCTTTCCATAACGGGCTTCATGAACATTGCGGCCGTCGTGAATTCGACCATACCGTCCACCGTTAAGCCAATTGTGTTTCCGAAGATGTCGCTGGCGTTGAACCAGGTGGTGCCATCATTTGAGATCTTCAGGCGAAGTGTTCCGCCGCCCCAAGTACCCGTGGCCTGAAGGCATCCAGCTACCCCCTGTACGCTTTTAGGCCGATGTTCGGTGATCGTGTCGGACGTAGAGACGTTTTCCCAAAGAACCTCTTGGGCGTCTACGTGAGGCTTTGCTACGGGGTTTACAGTGGCCATGTTTGTGCCCTTTCAAGAAGAATTGGCACAAGATGATCGCCAGTAATGCTCTAAACCAATGCACTAAGGCTGAAAGAAATTTTCTGGATTGAACTCGGGAACAAGATTTGGCGCTCTGTTTGGCACTGGAGAGCCTGGCATCCACCACGATCCGTTGCCGTTTCGGTTCTCTCGTAGCTTTGACGCCTTCTCAAGCGCATTAATGCTTTCCGGGTCCAGAACCATTTGGAATTGATCGAGTAGTAGGCGGTCCACGGCAGGGCCAAGAAACACGAAATCCTTGGGAATAGCATACCGCCCGACATAGCGCCGCGCCTCTTTCGCAAAGCCCGTTTTCATTTCCTCTCCGGTGAGGATAGAGCGTCCCGCCTCGACGGCGTTGGAAACCGTCAAGTCCCATGTATCTCCGGTCAGTTGAACCATTGGCCCCGCAATGTAGCCTGGGAATCCTCCGCCCCATTTGGTTTCGCCGGTAGCAAAGAGGTCGCCAAGGATTGCAAGGCCGCCACCCTTCATAACCGCCCTCGCCCAAAAATCTGTTGTGTCCATAGGCATCGGGTCATTGCCGTTCGCAATCTCTCCAATTTGCAAGGCCAGAGCGGCAATCATTGTCGACTCGGCTATAACCTTGGCCCCATGTGCGACTCGCGCTTCGGTCGTCGGTAGCCTCTTGATGGTGTTGAACTGGTTCGCGGTGACGGCCATGACGAAAGACTTGAACATGCCCCCCGACTTAAGCAGTTCGTAAATAAGGGAACCTGGTTCCAAGTTCGTTCCGGCGGGGTCAATCATAGCCCGAGCATATAGCGACTGTGTTGCGACACCTTCCTCAACAAAGGTCTCTGCCGCCGCGCCAAACTTCAAGAAAATATCATCAGCGACATTATCCGGAAGGTCCGTCGCTTCGCGCCAGTAAAGATCATTCAGGAAGCGGACGCCTTTTTCGGGCTCAAAGGCGAGGTCCGCGCGTGAAAACTCAATCCAATCCCCCTCAGTTACACCAACCTCTTTCAGTCGCGTCAGCAAAGCCGGATCAATGTCTTCAAATTTTCTGCCGATTTGAGTTCCAAGTTGACCGGCCCAAATCTGGGTTGCGTTGAAACGCCCCGCATCCGTCACAGATGTCAGGCCGCTTGCCCTCATCACACCTGTAGAGAAGCGTTCGGACCACTCGGCCGCCGGCATTTCCGCCTCAAACCGTGCGGCCGATACGCCAGGATCAGCATGGGTGTCCGTAATCCAGCGCCATTGCATCATCTCTTCCGTCGAGAGCGCTTTGGACTTTGCAAGTTCCGCAATGATACGGACTTGGTTTGAAAGAGCGTTGTTCGGGTTTCCGCCGATTGACCGCACCGCCCCCCGTATGAATGCGTTATCAGACAGAGACGCAACGACAGCGCGTTCAAGGAGGTTGGCAGACAGAACCTTTCTGGTGGTAGAGAAGAAGTTGGCCCGCATCGCCCCCCAATAGCCGCTCGGGATATTTCCCCCGCGTTCGATCTTCATCATGCGCTTGGCGTGATTTATATCGCTTTCCATGGATGATGGGGTAAGGCCGCGCTTTTTGGCTTCGGCCAAAATGTTTTGCCCTTGGAAGTCCAATCCGAGATCAGGATTAGGCCCGAATTCACGCATCGCCACGATGTCTTTCGAGAGCTGATGAACCTCGGCCATAAGAGACTTGTGCGGATCGCCGGTCCCATAGACCTTGTTGTAGGCAATCCAATCGTCAGCACTCTTGAAATGCAGCACCCGTGACTTTGCGTGTTGCCGATACAATGCTGTGCCGCTGTTTTTGCCGTAGGACGGGTCTTTTGCTCGATCGCCATAAACAATGCTGTCAAACATCTCTTTCAAAAGAGAGCGCTGCGTTTCAATGTCCGGCGCTGACCCTCCCTCTGCTTGGAATGGCTTACCGGTCAGAAAGTCCTCAATCCGCGTCCAGTCGAGTTTGGGGCCGATGTCCTCAAACCATTGGTCAAAGGAGTTTTCAAATACCGCCTGACGGGCCGCCGCCCCCTTGTCGCCAGGAATGGCCATTTCAGCTTTAATCCGGGCGGTAGAAACGCCTCTCTCTTTGGCAAGACGACCAATCCCGGCGTTCATAACTTGAATGCGATTATGGACGTGCTTTAGTCCACGGTTTTCCAGTTTACCAATAATCCCGCCCGCCTCGTTGAACATCAGGCGCATGTCTTCCTTGGCGTAGTCAACGGCTTCGGCCATGGCCTTCGCGTTCACATTCCCTGTGTTTTCGCCGTAGAGTTCGCGGACCATATCAAGCATCGTTGCGGGGTCAGTTGGACGACCAAGCATGTCGCGGTAGTTGGTCGCGAGGTATTCCGACATTTTGGCATCGAAGTGACGCTTCAAACGGCGTGACTTCATGTCGAGAATTTTCATCGAGCGTGTTGCAAAGTTCTTGATTGCCTCATCGCTGGCATCCGACGTGGCCTTGCGGATCATGTTCATGTTGGCGATCCGAGAAAGATAGACGTGACGGATCTCGCCCGCCTGCTTTTTTAGCGCCACCTTCACATCTTCGGCCGCCATGACCTCGGCTATATGGGGCTGATAGCCTTGGCGCTTATACATCGCCGCCCGTTCCTTCCAAAGGCGGGTTGCCTCTTCGCCCTGACCCTTTGAACCGTGGCCATCCCCTGTCGCGCTGTTTACGCAATCTTCAAAGCTCATTGTGGTCTCCCGCATAGCTGAATAACGTCGGCCCACTCTTGAGCGCCGTCAATGTCGTCTAGGATCTCGGAAACAGGGCGCACCCCCTTGCCGTCGCCAATGTCCACATCGAAGTCACTGGCCGCGACCTCAGTGCGAAGGTCCGCTTCAATGCTGTCCTGAAAAACCTTGGCTTCAGCGGATGTCGGGTCCGAGAACATATCCCTCTGAGAGCGCCCGCCCACATCGAACAATCCGAAGTCCGCGGCAGCATCACCACCGCTCATAGGCGCGTCAGCAGAGGCTTGAAGCCGGTCTGCCTGAGTGATGGGCTGCGTATCGCCTAAGAGACCCTGTTGGCCTGCGCTTGTGGCTTCGTATAGCGGGCCACCATCATTCCCTGCACCCGCGCCGCGTCCTGACGGCCCTCCACGCTGAGATAGGGATCCTGTCTCTGGGCGTCCGCTCGGTCCCATAGTTCCTTGTGGTGATCCGTCATTTCCTCGGACGGATACGGGGTCTTGGATGGGGATTTCTGCATATTGTGCCTCTTGAGATTTAACCTCTGCGTCGTTTCTCTTGATAATATCCTGCCATCTACGGGTCACAAAGTCATCAGGGAACCCACCATCAGTCTGCATCTGGGCGATTAGCCCGTCAATTTCATCAGCGGTAAGCAAGTTGTCATAGCCGTTCTGGCGCATCCACGCGTACACGTCATCGGCAATGGCTGATTTATCCGGATACTGGCTCGGATCAATCTCAAAGTCTGTTTCGAAGATTTTGGGTTCTTTGGGGGCATCAGGCGTAGGGGCATCGGGCGACCGGACCGGCGCATCTCGAAGGTCCATCAACCCTTGAATTGTGCCGTCCAGAGGGGTCTTCTCGCCCGTTGCGAGTTCACGCCCAATAGCTGTTATCAGCGCCTCTTCATCAAAATAACCGGTCATGGGATCAACGGTGATGACCTGATCCAGTCCGTCGAATTCGTTTGCTACGATGTTATCGAGGTTCGACACGCCATCTTTGCGCCAAATAAACGGGTGCGTTTTGGGCGTAATGCCCATCACTTTTAACTCTTGCGCGATTGGGGAAAGAACCATGTCACCGGTTTTCGGATCCTTGATCTTATAACGAAAGCCTGGCCCCCCAACCGTTTCCCAATTCCCATCTGCATCCTTTCGCCGCGTCGGAATAAAGGTTCTGGCGAGAGGATACTTGTCTGCCATTCCCGGGTTTCGTTCCAATATCTCCGAGTCTATAGCTTTCCGCTCGGCCTCCGTCTGCGATTCTCGCGCTTGAGGGCTATCAAGGTTGGCAATTTCCTCTTCGGTCAGGGGGACAAACTGACGGTCTGCCATTCCTACGCGGTCAGCCCGCATTTCATCCGACAAGCGAAGAAGTGACGGTAGCGGACGATCCGTGCTTTGCATCAGGTCTTCGACTGTAGAAACGATCTGTGCCGTCTTAATGTCTTCAACGCCGTTAATCACCGGAGTCGTGGTATTGCGCAGTTTCGAATAAGTGATCCCGCGACCAAGCCCTTCAATTACCGCACCAAAACCAGCACCAAACGCCCCTGCCATGGCGAGTTGTTCGAGAACCTTCGGGTCCGCAATATCAAGGCGGTCTGCCATCTGGTATTGGTCAGGTAGGAATGCCACCTCTGCGGCCATGTTGATAGCCGCCTCACGCCCCATAACCTTCAGGAAGGCCCCGCTGCCACCGCCAGCAAATAGGAAGGGTAAATTCTTTGCGTCGATGGAGACGCCGGCAATCCCGCCAAGAATGTTTGCCGCGCCCTGGCCCTGCGGCATCAGGCTCAAGGTTTGGGTTAGAGCGTCGTGTTCGGCCTTCAGCTTGGCGTTGACGGCATCTTCAACCCCCTTATCAGTCAGATCGATGTCGGACCATGCCTTCGGGTCAGCTTCGGCCATCTGACGGGCCACTGGAAGGATCATGTCTTCGGCGTTTGGATACCGGTTCAAAAGATCCTCTGTGCTTGTCGGCGCCCCATAGAATTGATCGTAGTATGGGTTCTGTTCCCGAGCGTATGCCGTGATAGCATCAAGCCCGACGCGATCTGCTACCTGTGCGGCCAGAGTTTTCTTTTGAGAGTTTGTTTCCCGCTGAGACCGGAAGTTTGCGTTGTTCTCAAGCTGCGCACGGGAAAAGGCGGCACTTAGGCCGCCTATGAAGTCTGGGATGTCTGATCTTGCCGTGTCGGGGGTATACGGGTCCGGCTGATCTTGTAAAAAAAAGGTCACTGCATACCCTCCACCAGTTTCAACGGATCAAATAGGTAAGGCGTTCCATCTGCGGTTTCGACCGGCAATCCGTTGTATTCCAGCGTGTAATAGGGGCCGGACTTGAATTTCATCTTGAGCCCGTTGTCTACGACGTTTGCGGGGAGAGGTTTGCCGTTCCACATGGGCGCCGACTTTGAAGGT
>CERH01019913.1_pt1 | contig 23704 bp, 9 predicted proteins | sample 530991 | NCBI WGS metagenome assembly CERH01 (sample SAMEA2621191, study PRJEB7988) | marine metagenome | biome: marine biome (ENVO:00000447); feature: mesopelagic zone (ENVO:00000213); material: "saline water (ENVO:00002010), including plankton (ENVO:xxxxxxxx)" | depth 800 m | reverse complement strand
CGTATCATTTGATCTTTCATGTCAAACTCCATACGTGTAACTTCAGGATCTGGTGGTGCTGGTAGCTCTTTTGCCTCAGCAATATCAGCTTGTAATGTAAACCACATGCCCACAAGTGTAGCTATTAAAGCAGCTATACCACCTAGTGTTTTAATACTTATTTTAAAGCTAGTATCTTCATTTAATTCTTTTGCCATTTTTTAGTGTACTTTATTTTTATAAGATTACTTGTTTTTCGCTATTTTTAATCGTGATAATAACATAAACCACTCTTAGCCTTGGTTTTCATTTTGCATCTCTCACCGTTAGATTTAATTTTACTACACTGAACTTCTACTGTACCTTGTTCTACTTTAGCATGTATGGTACAATAATTACCTGCTACAGCTTCGTTTTTACACCTAGTTCCTCCTCTGCTTATTGCAATACACCTACCGTCGTTTTTCTTTTTATTTTCTTCTTCTTTTAATTTGTTTTCTTCCTCTTTTATTTTTTTATCTTCAACTTTTTTTCTTTCTTGTTTTTCTTTTCTTTCTTTATCTTTTTTCTCTTTTATTTCTTCCTCAACGGCTATTATATCTTGGTCTTCAATACCTAAATCCCATGTGTTCCAACCTAATAATAGTGCTAGCCTTTCAGCCATTGTTATATCTTCTGTTATAGCGGCATCCACATTGTCTACTTTTTTAACTAACCTATCTAAAGGTATGTTAGTCAAACCAGAAATTACGTTGGCTAAAGCGCTATATACAGGGTTATCTATGTCTAACAGGCTCATTTCTTTTATTACATCTTCATTAAACTTTTCTGTTTGTATACCAGAGTATATTTTTCTAAGTTTAGAACCTACTGTTGGTGAAAAACCTACTAATTGCAACATTGTGTAAGTATGATCAGCTCCCCATTTTTTATCTTTTTGTTTTAAATATTCTCTTACAGTGTTTTTAATAGCTACAACTGCATTTCCTCCAAAACCTAAACCACCAAGTACAGAATCAATCATACCATTTATAATTCTTTCTTGTTTATTAGACTCTTCTTCTTCGTCGTCTGCTCCTATAAGTGCTCCTAATGCAGCTTGTAAACCGTTAAATATTAAGTTTTGTACCATACCGTAGTAAATTATTTTACTAAGGTTTGTTTTAAAATCACCTCTACCATTAGCAATATCTAACCATGCTTTTTTCATAAGCCTAGCATACTGCATAGGTGTGTTTTTAAATGCTAATATATACCTACCAAGTGGCGAAGCTTGTTGTTGAGATATTAAATCAGGTCTTGAAGACTGCTGTGACTCTTCAGTTACTTCTTGAAAGTCTTTAAACGCTTTTGCCTCTGCCTCTTGTTGTGTTAAACCTTGTTTTAAATATGAGTTAACTCTGTTTCTATAAAACGTAGCACCACCACTAGCAATAGCAAAACTATCAGCTATTTGTGTAGGTAAAAATCCTTTTGTTAATAACCAGTTTAATGCTGCTTTAGCTTTGTTATCACTACCAGCTACAGCCGCTGCAAGCTCTGCTTCGTTAATACCTCTTTGGTTACCAGCACGCCTTTGTTTTAACATGTCAGAATTAAATATCATACTAAAGTCCGCCCAAAATTGCCTTTGATTAGCAAATGCCATAGCAGCTTTTAATGGGTTGTTGTCTGACCAATTTATAAAGTTTACAGATGATATAGTTTGTAACAAAGCTGATCTCATGTTAAAGAACATGATAGCACCAACTGACTGATTAGCCCAGTTATTAAAAGCATTAACAAGTCTATTAGTACCTTGTTCTCTTTTTCTACCGTACTCCATACGATATAACATGTCTTCTAGCGCTTCTCTAAATCTTGTACCGTATATAGCCTCTAGTTTATTCATGTTTTCTCCAACAAGTCTATCGCCCTGCCACTCTCCAAACATTTTAGCTCTGTTTTGTTTAAACTCAGCTAAATGCATATCTCTAGTTATCTCATTGTTTAAAGTCTGTAAATCACTTTGTATTGTTTCTGCTAACCAATATTCACTTGGTGGTGTGTAAGGCATAGGTTGATTAACTAAAGTGCTTAATTGATCTGCAAAAGCTTTTAACTCAGGGTCAGAATTTACAAAACTAACAAGCGCAGCCTTATCTCTTTGTGACAAACCAGGTATTTCAAAACCAGATTTGTTCCATAAATAAACTCTTACAGCATTGTCAACTGTAAAATCAAGATTTTCAGCACCTTCAAAGTCTTTAATCTTTCTATTTAAATCTTTTTTAACGTCAGGAAAGGCTTTTAATAACTGTCTATAAGCATCTTGCACTTGTTGAGTAGATCTGTTTATATTTGTTATAGCTCTAGCAAAAGGATCTAATAATGTCTTTTTAAAGAAAGCCATGTGCTGTTCTCCTATTCTACCCTTACCAACTAATCTATAAAGTAAACCTTTAAAGTCTTCAGCAGAAGGTGGTACAAAGAAAGACCATTTACCTTTTTTACTACCTCTAACTTTTGCTTGAGCCTCAGAATATCTTTTTTCTGCTTGCTCGCCCGTAGTTTGTTCTATTATTCTGTTTAAATCTAGCTGATCAGACGTTTGTGACTCTATAGTTCTACTAAACTCTGGAGATATATCTCTACTAAAATTAATTCTAGCCTGTACAGAACTACCTTTTATATCTAACTGATCTAACATATTAGCTACAGCCTCTACGTTAGGTAAAGCATCGTCAACAAAATATATATCGTTATAGCCCTCAGAAAACTTTTCCGCTATCCACATAGCTTTTGCCTCTCCAGTACTATTACCTAAACCAGTAATATTTTCTAAAGGCATGTCTATACCTTGTGTTTCTAACCAAGCTTTAATAGCTGGTGCTGCTTCTGCCGGTCTAGCTGTAAGTATGTAATTATTTTCAATACCATACTTAGCTATTCTGTTTCTAAACTTTTGCATTAACGGTCCTTCAACACCACCTTTAACATTTATAAAGTCGCTAAAATCAAAATCATAACCTTCAGCCGCATATCTAGGCCCGTCTAAAGGCCAATTACCAGAACTAATTTCTACAACATCATTACCTTTAGTTGCTATAATAGTATTTTCACCTTTATCGATTAACGTTTCGTCAAAGTCAAAAGCTGACATACCTCTTGACGGTGTGTCCTCATTAATTGTTCTACTAAGTTGAACAGCTTTAGTTATAATTTTATCGTCTTTAGCTTGAGCATCAGTTAGTCTTCTTATGTTTTCTACAATTGCAGACACATCTTCTATTTTAGTTAAATAAGGAGCAAGCTTTAAACCGTCTACATGGAATATGTTTGAAGACTTACCTCTACCAAACTTAGTCATTCTCATTGGTCCTTCGTAACTAGTTTTATTGTCCACAAGCTTTGCCCCTATTTTTATTTTAGCATCAAAATATTTATCTGCTAAATATTTAGGAACCCAAGCTGACCTATGGTCGTGACCTAAAATTTGTAAATCTACAGACTTTCCATTTGAAAACACATAAGAAGTTCTTTCGGCGTGTGTAGTAGCAGATGCTCCGACATGCTCATTTTTCCAATTCAAATCATTTATTGTAGCAACTTCAACCGCTGCTTTTTTAGAACCAGCAAGTTTAATTTCTTTTTCGGTAACAGTGTTAGAGTTAACATCATATCTTTCTTGCCACTCACCTACTTTTTTCCATGCTGCAATGTAATCGTTCCACGCGTTACTAGAATAATAATCAACGTTAGATTGTTCTTTTCCTTTTTTAGGTTTTTTAAGTAATTTTATTTTACCTTTTTTGTTCTTAACAAGAGGTACTTGTTGCTCATTAGTTAAGTACATATATTCAAAAGTACTTAAAGACCTAGTACCTTCAATTATGTTTGTTTGTATTTGACCGTTAAAATAAACAAAATGAGGTGATATAATTTTGCTATCATTATAAGCTTGTTTCATTTTTAACGAAATGTATTTCATAGCGTTTTCGTTAGCTTTATTTATTTCTTGTAACCTAGATCTATACTCTTTTAGCTTAGCTTCTTTTGCTTCTAAGTTAGGTTGAGTAGAAATATCATTAAGCATATTAGCAACCTCGCTAGAATTTATCATTTTAATAGACTGACCTATAATATTAGGGTCTAGTCCATTTTCTATCATAAATTGTTCTTCAGCTTGTATTTGTTCTTGTGTAAAAACTCTATTTTTAATTTGTTCTAGTTGACTTTCGTATAAATTTGGATTTATAGTTTTTCCAATTTTAAAACCTAATAAAAATTTCAATGTTTGAAAATCAAAACTAGGGTGAAATGTAAGGCCAAAAGCAACAGCTTCTTCAACATACTTTTCTTGATACTCTCCTATTTTATTAGGCCTTTTAGTGTCAAAAAGTTTTGGACCTATATAAGACTTGCCCTTAAAGTTATTTTTCAAAAACTCTTTAGGCGTGTATTTATCTAACATAATAGAAGGTACATAGTTTAATCCTTGTCCTAAGTTAGGATTTGGATTTATAAACATATCTTCAACAACACCTATAAACACAGGGTCTAACTCTTTTAAAAAGTCATAAGACTTTCTATCTGTATGATACATTCTTATAGCTTCACTAACTCTTTGAGCTTCTAGAGTAGCAAAACCAGGTTCTATATTATTAGTTTCTGGATTAACATCTCCTTGCGCTATATCTCTAGAGTATACCATAACAGATTTACCGTTAGCTATTCTATTTATAACTTCTGGATCTGCACCGTTGTCAAACAATGTTTTTCTAACTTGTTGGTTAGTCATTGTTTTACCGAACTGATCTACTAGAGCTTTTACTCTTTGGCTAACATTACTTTCTTTACCAACTATATTTACTTCTCCGGTAGGTGTGATACCAAACACTTCTAAGAAATTATTAGGCCTTGAAGCTTTTTTACGTTGTGGAGTTAAATTTCCAGTTCTTTTTCCCTTGTCATAAAAAGGCTCTAATAAAACTTTTTGAACACCTGTTGCTGTCGTAGGTCTTCCTTTTTCGTTAGTCATAAAACCTTGTGGCATACCTGCCCAAAGCGTTTCTTTATGTTTACTTACAAACATTTGTAACGCTTTTATATCTTGTTGGTTAAGATTGTCGTTATTTTTTATTTTTTTGACTATAGAATCTAGTATAGATGTTCCTAATAATTTTTGCATTTTTGGTCTTCGCCAAACAGGGCTACCATCATCTACATAAACAGCGTTAGGATCAAACATCATAATACTTACCGTACCTCTAACATCTAAATCTTTTAAAGTTTTATACGTTTTGCCTTCGTATATTTTAGGGTTTTGATTTACCTGGTTTGTTATGTTTTGATTGTAATTATTAATACGATTTATTTTACCTTTGTTTGTAGGGTCTTCATTAATAATTCTATCACTTATTATTATTCTACCTGATTTAATTTGACTTTCAGTTCTTTGTTGAGACTCTTGGGCCTCCATTTGTGACACCTCGTTCATGGCATCGTCCATAGCTTTTTTAAAACCCTTGTCTTTAGTTAACTCTTTAAATACTTCATAAGCTCTAACTTTAAACCATCTATTAATATAACCAGACAATGGAGCTACTTTTAAACCAGCTTCTTCTTGCTTAGCAACATACGCAGGATAATCTTTTACTAAACCAAGAACGTTTCTAGATTTTGTATCAGGATCACCAGGGTCATAAGTTAATTGAGCTATCATATCGTCCCTGTATATATCAAACAAGTCTTTAACTTGTCCAGGCGCGTTGTTTTTAGCAATGTTAATTCTTTTTACCGCCATGCCACCATAAGACTCTGCTATAGCAAAAGCTTTTTCATCAAGAGTTAAGTTAGGATCACTATAAATTTCGTTTGTTTTTGCAGCTAAATCTGTTCGTTCTTGCTGTGTAAAATCTTTTTCAAAATCTTGTTCAGCTCTAGAATAAGGAGTTAAAGACTCATCTTCTTCCATTGCTATATCACCATAAAAATCTTTACTTTGTACAGCTCGTTCAATTAATTTTTCATCAAAATTATTTTGTATAGCTTGCCTGTTAAACTCTCTCATAAAGTCTAACACTTGTTGAGGTGTATCTAAATTACCATCTAGTATACTACCTAAACTTTCGTTTGTTTCTTGTACAAAAAAGCTTTTAAAATAATCTCCAATTCTTTTTAACACACCTCTTGTGTCAGCCTCGTTTAATGGTATTCTTCTGTTTGGATCAGTTTCATTAACAACTAAATCGTGATAGTGGTTTATATACTCTTCGGCGTAAGCTTCAAACGGTAGTGGTTTGTTTCTATTTATTGAACCGTCTGGATTTTCCTCATGTTTATAACCTCTTATTTCAAGCTCGTTTTCTAATTTTCTTTTTTGATCTGGTGTTAATAAGTCTAAAAATCCTTTTATTAAATCTACACCTTTTTGTGTTATTCTAACTTTATAACCATCTACAACTCTTACTGGACCGTTAAACGTTGAAAACAAAAGAATATGCAATAACTCGTGGGTTACAGCTGTAAATGACTTTTTATTTAAAGCAACAGTAGAATTAAGAACTATAACAGGTTCTATTTTACCAGTTTCAGGATTTCTTGTTTCAGCAATAAAAGCGTTTTGTCTGTGAGCTCCTCTAGGAATACCAGCGCCCTCTTGAGACTTTATAGTATCAGCGTTCCAAATAATTGTTTGTAAACCAGCTTCGTCTGTAATTTTCTTAACAGCATCTACTCTATCTTGAAACCTTTGTTGGTTAATATCCATGACAGCTTTATTTTGTCTGCCCTGCATTACCATACCTCCTGCAAATTTGTTATTTTGATAACCTCTATTTTGTAGGTCTAAATATTTTATTGCGTTTCTAAGATCGTTTAACTTGTTAACATCTACAGCGGCTTTATCTTGTTCTTGATCTAGCTCTTGTTGATACTGTTCAATTGTTTTACCTACGTTTTCTTTTTTAGAAATAAACTCTTCTGCTTCTATAGCGTCGTTAGATTTCATTAAAACTTCAGACTTATTAAATCTTTCAGAACCTGTTAAGTTTTCTATTTTATTAACTAAGTACTCAGTCATTTGAGTAGAAACCTTATTACCAATACGTATGTTTGGCCTATTGTTTACATTGTCAAAATAACCGTTTTGCTCTGCTTTGGTTATAGCATCTAAAAAAGATTTAGCTGAATTATATGACTTGCCGTTAAACTGAAATTTAGCAGCGTTTTCTCTTAGTTCATTTCTTTTTTTAAGATCTTTTGCTATTTCTTTCTTTAATTTTTTTCTTTGTTCAGAATTTCTTTCTGATCTTTTCCACTGTGCTTTTTTCTTTAAAATTTCAAGTTCTAAAAGATCTTGTTGTCTAGTTGTAACGCCTGTTGAAACTGAGTTAGCTACCTTTTGTAAATCTATTTTTATATTTTTTAAATCTTTTTCTAACTTAGTTTTTCTTTTAGGATCTTTTTCTTCGTTAATCTTTTTTATTAACTCTTCCTGTGTATACATAAGACTTAACATGTCAGTTCTTTCCGCTATTGTCATGTCGTTATACTCGTCTATGTCTATTTTATTTTTAATAGCAACGAAAGCGTCAAGGTCTCGCATTATGTTACTATAGTCTTTTGGATCTAAACCTCTTGTACCATCTGTAGTTCTAAATCTTTCTACTTCTTTAAGCATCTCTGATTTAAACTCGTCTAAGTTTTCTATAGCAGCTTGATACATAGCAGCATTAGGTTTGTTGTTTCTAAAACCACGAGTTCTAATAAATCCAGCAGTTAATACAGATAATGGTGTCAATACGTTTAAAGCTTTATAATCTTCAGCTGTTGGTATATGGAAGTCTGTGTTGTTATTTTTGTTATAATAACCGTTCCACAACATATTAGCGGTCTCTTGAAGATTTTCTTCTATTAATTCTTGTGGAACATTTTTTAAATTCTGATAAAATATATCCAACATTTTTTTACCATTATCAGCAAAACCTTTTAAGTTTGGGTTCCAGTTTCTCATGTTTCCAAACCCAGCTGAATTTTTAAACTTATTCATACCTTTTATGAACCTAACGTCTGGGTTAAACATTTCAATAGCAGACTCTGTAACTGTCTTGTACATAGCAGACTTTAACGCGTCTTCATAAGTAAAATCTTCATCAACTTGCAAAACACTTTCTTGAATATTCTTAGGTAGCATAATCATCATACCACCAGTAAACTGATTACCTCTATTTACTAAATCTAATTTATCAGATATTTTACCTATTCTTCTTTTTATCGTAGAAGAAGTGCTCATAAACTTAGGAAGAGTCTTGTTAGTTAAATTTAAAGCCTGTCCAGTTTTAGATACTACTCTTCTAGTACCGCCTACAAGTGCTGTTTTTGTAGCTCCAAGCGCACCACCTGATTGAGTCATCAAATACATGTCTAAAACAATAGGCGCTACTTGAGAAGGAACAGCAGACCAATTTAAATCACCAGTTTCAGGGTCTATCATCTCACCGTTAGCCACAGCGTCAAAAGTAAGATTTTCAGCTATCATTGAATATTTATTCATTATTTGTGACTTTGTTTTAGGATCAGTGTCTGACCAAAGCTCTGGAACATAAGCTTCCATTAAACCAGCTACACCGCTAACTCCATTAACAAAAGTACTCCACAGCCCTTCTGCTATACTAGCTGACTGCCAACCTAAATGACCTCGTTCTGCTTTAATTAATCTTTCTTGCTCAGCAAGTCTTTCTCTATAATCTGCTCCAGCTATTCTACTTATAATGTCTGTGTCACGGGTTGTTAAGGTTGTAAAATTTTTACTAAGCGTAGCGGTTCTATTAATAAGACCTTTATAGTTGTTAGAAAGAATTTTAAAAGTTTCATCGTTAGCTATATTATTATAACTTTCTATATATGTGTCGGCAGCATTAGAATAAGTGTTTATAGTTGTAATTAAATCGTTTAATTTATTTATATTTTCTTGACTATTTTTTACTGTGCCGTTATCAATATCATTTTTTAGTTTTTCGTACTCTTCAACTAATGGTTTTGAAAGTTCATCTAGTTTAGCTACATTTTGAGAGTACTCATCTAGTAAGTTTAAATTATCAAAAACACCAGCTTGATCGTAAATATCGACCTGCTCCATGTTTTTGCTGATTTTTTCATTTAGATAATTTGTTAAAACTTGAGATTTAAGTCTGTCTATAGTTCTAATACCTCCTAATCCTTCTTCTGATTCAATATCAAAATCATATTCACCTCCTCCTCCAGACCAAAACCATTTACCTTTATCTCTATCAAATTTTAATTGAGCGCTCTCTGCTCCGTCTTCATTTTCTTCCGTACTAACATTTGCAAAAGTGGTAATTTCTAAATTTTTAAAAAGTCCGTTTTCAACTTGATCTTTAACATACTCGTTAAAATCATTTAAATCTAAATCTTCCCAACCTTCAAAACTTGAATCATCGTAAAACTTAGTCCACTCAGGTTGCACTTCAAGCATTCTAGCTTTATCACTTTCTTGAAAAGATCCATCATCAGTATCAGTATTTATAAGCCTATCAGATTCAAAATACTTTATTTGTAAATCTAAATATTCATCATTTAGCGTTACTACCTCTGGATATTTAACTTTAGCAGTCTCCTCTTCTTCAAGAATTTTATTTGAGTTGTCTAAAGCTACTTTATATTTATTTTTATAAGCTTCAAAATCTTCTTTAACAACTTCACTAGTACCAAATTCTCTTGAGAATATATTACCTTCTTTTAAATCTGTTAAAAACTTAGCGTTTTGCATAACGTTTTTAAACGAAAATCCATCCGTGTAATTTTGTGGGTACCAAATATTTTTGTAATAATCATCGAGAGACATGTTGCTTACTCTCTCATATTCGTTTTCAATTGTGTTTTTGTTTTCAATTATTTCAAGCGGAACTAAACCATGCTCATATATTTTACCGTCATCAGGTAGTTCTGAGGCTTGGCCATAAATAGTAGTCATCTCGTTCTGTATATCAGAAGGCGCTTCTACAAACTCTCCGTTTGCGTTTCTATAATGCCAAGTACCATCAATTGGTTTAAAGTCGTTTTCCCCACCTAAACGTCTTTTAAACTCATTTAGCTCGTTTGGATATTTAGTGTTTAATTCGTCTAATACAGAAGTTGATTCAACCTTACCTATATCATCTCCATCACTATTAACATAACGCCACTCTAACTCTCCGTCATCATTTTTAATAGCCCTATAATCAGCAATAGACTCCCAATGCATATCACCAAACTTTTGGTCTTTCATCCACTCTACTAACCCCATACCAGAGGCTATTTCTTTCTTTCCACCTCCACCTACAAAATTAGTTTCAAACTCATACTCTTCCCCTGTTGATTTGCTCCTAGCTGTTATCATATCATTACCAGAGTCAAAAAACTCAAAGTCGTCTCCGTATTCTCTATTTAAAGTGTTGGCAACAAAATCATCATCTCTATAATCTAATAAATTATCTTTTAATTTTTTTGGCTCACCATCAGGACCTGTCCATGTAGCCTCCAAAGAGGTTATCTTATCAAAGTCTTTTATGTTAGACCTATCGTTATCTTCGATATACTTTTTGTTTAATTTATCGGCTACTTTATCGCTAAGATCTCTAACACGTACTTTTCCTTTTTTGTTTACTTGTTCTTGGTTAAAATACCACTCTCCGTTTTCATAAGTATACTCGTATTGCTCGCCTGTGCCATCGTCTTTTTGATGATCAAATTTTGGAAGGGTAAATACTCTTTTTTTAGTATCTAAATTTGTTTGAACGTTTTCCATAAGTTGTTTCTCAAGCTCCTTACGTTTTTTTTCAGCTTCCCTTCTTAGTCTTCTTATTCTTCTTCTTTCAGCTTCAACTCTAAGTTCATGATCACGTCTATTAACTAGGTCTATAGACTGTTGTTCGCTATAACCTTGTGTTTTACCCCATTGAATTATTTCTAAAGCTTCTTTTTCAGATATCATTTATTATCGTTTTTTCTTTTGAGAATCTTTCCACTTTTGAAACGCTACGTCTGAGTCATACGCTACGTCTGTCCACGACATTGTTTCTTCGTTCCATACAATACCTTTCTTAGTTAACTCTCCTAATATACCACCTCTAGCAAGAAACATTTTTTCACTTTCACCTGGATTTGGTGTCATTGCTTTTCTTTCATCAATACTTAAACCACTAGGATGTTCTCCATAAAATTTTTCTTGAGACTGTCTAGCTAAGTAATCTGATAAAATATCTTTAGACATGTTAAAATTATAGTTACTATCTGTCTTATCTGTTATAGCTTTTATCAAAGCTGCTTTATCTTCTTCACTATTTCCCGGTATATTGTCTCCATCTACACTTATATTAAACGCCTTGTAGTAATCTGGCATTTCTTCTAAGTACTGAGCTAAATGGTTTTTAAAAGTATTCTTTTCTCCAGCTTTTCTAAAATCATCATGCATTATAGACATGATGTTATCTTCTTTTATAAAGTTATCTCCAATACTAGTTTTAACTCTATCAAAATTAAAGTCAGTACCAGTACCATTGACATAATTCATACCAGCTTCGTTTTGACCAAACTCATACTCTAGATAAGCTTTAGATGTTACTTCGTCTACTTGGCCTAATGATTTGTCTAAATCTTCTTGTGTATATATTTGACCTGTTTCTGGGTCTTTAAAAACATAAGCACCATCTTGATATATAGCGTTTGCTGGGTTTGTACATACAGTAGCTATCCTTATTTCTTCTTCTGTTCTACCAGCAGATAACAAACCTTCGTTTTTTAACTCAGCGGCTATTTCTAAACTTTCTTTTAACGAACCAGCTGAAGTAGCTAATCCTTGAAGTTTCATTTTTAATGTAGTTTGAGTTTCTTTATCACCAGCTCTAACAGCTTCCATATATTGGTTTTGTAATATTTTAGCTTGCTCTGTAGTTATGTTATAATACTCCTCCCCAAGACCACCAACGTTATCAGTAATCTTAGCTATATTTTCTGAAAATTGATTTTGGTACGCCTCAATTCTTTTTTTATTATTTTCTTCTTCTACACGTCTAGCTTCTCTATTAGCAACCATGCCACCCATAATTTCACCACTAATATCAGCAGCAGTGTCCCAAAGAGTAGGATTTTGCTGTGCATACTTAGCGTCTATATATGACTGTATAGGATCACCACCTAAGTCGACGTTTAATGTTGGTCTATTCTTTTTTGCCATAGTTTTATATTCCTCCCATATAGTTACCAGCCGCGGTAAATGCTCCTTCTATACCTTCTGATATTTTAGCGTCTGCAGCATCCATTTGTGCTTGTGTACCTTGCACATCTCCAGAGGCTAACTTAAGTTCCATTCCGGCTATTTTTTGTTTTAAATTTCTTGATTGTATTTCCCCTTCTCTTTCCAGATCTTGTATTTTACTAGCTTCTTTTCTCTCAGCTGCTTGATTTTGTTTTTCTTGCGTAGCTATAGACGCTGACGCTTTTTGATTAGCTATTTGACTTTGGTTAGCCATAGCTTGTGCTAACGCTGCTATACCAGATCCTCCAGCTGCTTGGTTCATATTGTTTAAAGTATTAGCCATACCAACTTGGTTTTGCTCAGCAGCCATGTCTGCAGCTTGTGTATTTACTGTTAAGTCTTCCATTGTATTTTCCATGTTCAAGTACGGATTACTAGTGTCCATATTTCTATACTTGTCCAAAGCTTTGTCCATTTCTACCTTAGCAGCTTCATTTGCTTTTTTAGCTTTTCTTTTATCTGCTCCACCTTTTATAGCTTTTGCTACTTGTAAGCCTCCAGATATTAAAGCCATTGTTGTGAATATAGGCATAATTTATTTATTTAATATTTTATAGTGTATATAGTTACAGTTTTTTACTTTTATTTACTACTTTCAAAAACATCGCATCCTATGCTAAATAGTTCTGATTCTGTAGTAGAGTTGTTTTTTAATTTTACTTCAGCATAATAACCTAAGACACTAGACATATTTACCGCATTGTCTTTACTGAAAAATATAAAGTGACTTGTAGTAGGTATTTGTGACGTTGTTAAACTAGTGTTTACTATCATAGATAATCTATTAGCGGCTATAGATCTTATTGTTCCAATTGTTACATACGTGTTTTCTGTAACCTCATCAACCTTTAACGAAGTTTTAAAACCACCTACATCAGTAGTTGGAGTATAATAAGCTGTGTCACCTACTTGAGCTGATTCGTTTATTTTATTTGTAAATGTTAATGTTACTGTTGGCATGTTATGATACTGTTATTAGATTATTAAGGTCTAAACTTACAGATGTATTAGACGTAGGAAAAGAAGACACTTGAAATTGCCCTGCTATTATTATATCGTTTGAAACTTTAGTTACTGTTACACCTGAAACAGAGGCTGTAACATCAGATTCTTGACCACCAAAAGTTAACTCAAGATTATCCGAGGTGCCAAGCATAGTTTGCGATGCCACTAGAGTATTACTGTCTGTAACGCTACTAACAGTTATTCCAGCTGCTGTAAACGTAATAACATCTAACTCTCTAACAGTTACTCTTTGGCTTAACGTTACAACACCACCTTCTACCTCTGTAACCGTTATACCATCTCTAGAGTTTATTACAGAGCTAGTTACAATCATACCAGGAACAACGTCTGTTCCATTTGGTTCAGGAGTCTCTACTACATTCGTAGCATCTTCTCCTGCTACATAGTTTCCAACAGTAATACTTGTAAACTCCCCAGCAAACACCACTTGTTTTTGTACGTTCCAGTTTATTGTAGCCCCAGCTGTTATACCACTCGTGCTATCAACATCAAAACTAGTACCTGATGGTATACCATCTGTTTTAGTTACTCTTATATTGTTATCTAAACTAAAGTCTAAAGTTCCTTTAACGTTAAGTGTAGTTCCCGAAGAAAGCATAGCTGGTAATATCGTATAAGAAAAATCTTTAACTATAGGGTCTTGAGAATCAAAACCGTTAAGGTTTCTTCCCCCAGGTCCTGTTATTACAACCGCGGTGTTAGGATCGCCGTCTAGTAAAGTGTCGTCAAATTTATCACCACCATCAAGAAGTCCTAAAGTAACATTTACAGTAGGGTATTGATATATACGTAATTCGTTGGCTGCAGTAGGAACATTGCTAGTGGCTGTAGTTGGTGATGTTGGTGTTACGATAAAATCATAGTAAGTAGTAGAACTAACAACAGGAAAGTTTACAAAAAACTGAGGATTACCAACTGTTCCAAACGTCATAGAACCAGTGTCTGTAGCCGCTGCAGTAAAAGACCCACTAATACCACTACCACCACCTCCATCAGATACGGTGAACGTGTATGTTTTGTTAGAATCAGAACTAACAACTTTAACAACACATTGACCAGTTGCATCTCCAATAACATCTACAGATCTAGTTTCACCAGACTGTGATATAACACTTTGGTCAACTATAAGATCTGTTACTTGTGGAGCAGAGCCAGGAACTTCCAATGCGTCTTGTCTTAAGTTGTGAATTATATCTATTGATTGACCTAACTCACACATTTGGCCAGAAGTAGAACCTGGATCTGGATCAAGACCTGTTACACCTACGGGTGGATCGTAGTAACCTTTTATTGTAACAAAAATAAGATTGTTGTTAGAATTATAAACATGGTTACTAAACTGAAAAGTATAATAATTAGCGTAAGGACCACTAAGCGTCGCTATTGTTGGCTCTGCAGTATAATAATAACCATAAACTTCATTAGCATCAAAGTCTACAGAAAAAATAAGACTTCCTGGTGATGACACGCCTTCAGTTACCGTTCCTTGGTGTAAATGTTCTACCTCTCCGTTTTTAAGATTGTGTATAGCTGGAGTATTGTTTGTAGTCGTTATACCTGTTGGAGCAGTAGCGTATGTCACCTCGTGTTTAAGAACTCCTTCATCATTTATTTCAGAGTGGTGTTTTGTTCTTATACAAAAAGGTCTATCTTCATTTACAACTGGAGCTTTTTCATCTATGTCTATAAAAAGTTCCTTATCAGAACTAGGCATCGTAAAAGAATCAAAAGCAACAGTAGCTGTAACTGTATTACTAGGAGTTCCCGCTACACCAGTATCTGCAAAGGTAACAGTGTTAATACCTATGTCTACGTTACCACCAGACCATACATTTGTAGATGTTTCTGTTGCTTCTCCTATTTTAAAATCAGAAGCACTTATAGCGTAACCTACGTTTGGTGTTATTGTTAAAACAACGTTAGCAGAAACTGTAGCTCCCTGCGATGTTGCTATTGAAGAATTTGTTACTGTCCAATTTGCCATATTAATCTGCTGTTGAATCCCAAACACCATCTGCAGCGCCATCTGTGTTACCGTCTCTTTCTGTGTCTGGATTATAAGTTGTACTTGTGTTATTACTTACTTTGAATTTAAATACGTTAGCATCTATACTATCTGTAGCCACAGCTGAAGGAATACCAATTCCTTGCACTGAAAACTCTTTTTGATCTAAGTTGCTAGAAGTAACAGATAAATCAAGAACACTATTAACGTGAGTTGTAGCTGTTCCTCTAATGTAATTAAACCATTTGCCTTCTTTTTCTATAAACTCATGTACAGTTCCTGATTGTTCGTTTGTTTCAAAAGACTCAACGTACCAACCTGTCTTTGTGTTTATATTATAATACTTACCGTCAGCTCTACTAACATTGTTACCAGCAGCATCTTGCGTATTTGTAGTAAGTTTATTTTGTGTTATTTTAGCTTGAGTACCTTCGTAGTTTATAGTGTTAAAACTTTTTATAGAACCTGGTTGGTCATTCAATATAGTTGTTATATCAGAATAATACTGAACGCCATAAAAATTATTTCTAGTTTCATTAGAGTGATGTTTCCATAGCTCACCATCTTTAAAGGTGTAATAATCATTATTTATACTCAACCCTGTTTCTGGATAAAAAGACTTAAAACTAACCCAACCCTTAGCCATTTCGCTATAACTTAATGTATAGTATGCTTCAGTTGAGGCTTGGTAAGTACCTTCTACTGTTTCGCCTAACTGTTTAATAGAAACATTGTATAAACCTTTTTTAGAATCAAAGCTACCAAAAACTGTTTCAATAGAATTTTTTACACCTGAAGAACTACTTACTTTTAAGTTATCAGCAAACCAATCATGCATACCAGCTGATGATATAGGTGTTACACCGTCCATAGACAACCTACATACTTTACCTCTAGTTCTATCTACAAAATAAGACCTGTAATTATCTTGAGCTATAGACTCTGGATTTATAGTTCCAAAGTCTCCTGCAAAAGGAGTTGTTTGCCCTAGTACTTTCTGTTTAGCAAGTAACTGAGATGAACCATCGGCATTAAATAAAGCGTCTTTATTTGCTAATATTTTAAAACACTTGTCTTCTGTTATAGCAACTAAATCTGTGTTTCTATTGAAAATAGCTTGTATAGAACCATGTCTAGGGTTTAAATCTTTGGTTATTGGTTCTGCTTGTAAAAATTGATTAAGATCGTTAACACCACTTGTGGAATTATATATACCAGAGTGTATCAAACCAGCGCCTCTCCTTTCTTCCTCATAATGCTTGGCTAAAACAGTAGATGCTTTTACTCCGTTTTTAAGATATAACTCGTTGTAATCATCTCTTATTCTATTTGATTCTACTCCATTTTGAAATGAGTAACAGTTAAAATAAGGTAGTGTTACTTTTTTACTATGTGTTTCGTTAACAAACTCTATTTTAGAAGTCGTTGCAGCTGCAGTAGCTGTTTTAACTTCTAGTCTAGTTACACCACCATCAGGCGCTGTAAAAGATATTATATCTCCAACAGCTACAGCTGTAGGTATTTGAGCGCTCAACGTTACTGTTTGATCACTCCATTGTTTAACAGTTAAAGTTGTACCAAAGCTAGTGTTTTCATTTTCAGCAACAGAACCGTATTTAGCAAACTGCTCATTTGTTTTTAAATTTAAATCTAAAGGTATAGCAGCTGTAGCCTCATAATAAATATCTAACTCAACATTTTCTTTTGGTTCTGTTTCCCAAACAGCTGGATTTTGCGTAGGCTCTTGTTGTCCATCTTCTAAAAATGGTACTACAAATTCTATTCTAACAGGATTTGAACTAGAAGCTATACTACCCCAAGTACCGTCGTCATTTGTAAAATCAGTTGGATTATAACTATTACCGTTGCCATTAGCATTACCAATACCAAACCCATTTTCATCTTCTACAATTAACTTCCAAGTCTTACGCTTGTTAGGCCCATCTTCAAAAGCACCTCCAAACAAACCATTGTTTGAATCGTAGTTGTATCTATTTTCTAAAATACTAACATTTCTAATAGTATATACATTTTGATCTGGATCGTCCATAAACCTAAACTGCGTACCAACGGTTTGTATTAAGTCAACAATTGCAGCTTGGTCAGCGTTTACTGTTCCACCTACGTTAAAATCTTCTGGATTAGAATTATGAGCGTATGTGTTTGGTGAACCTCCAATACCAGAAAAACCTAAGGCCAAACCTTTACCTACTCCAGTTATACCAGTACCACCATCATCAAAGTTATTTGCCGGTAAATCAAATATACCATGTGTTCCATCAGCTATATCTGTGTACGTAGCTTGGTCATTATTGTTTGTCATTAACTCAACGGTATCAGCGTCTTCATTTGCTGTTATAGCACTATCAATAAACCAACCATATCCCCAAGCTGCCCACCATTGAGCAACAGCTTCTTTACGATCGTCTTGGTCACCTCCTAACCAACCTCCAACATTACCATTGTTATAAGACTGTACTTGACTTAATGTGTTTCCTTTAGGTAGAAAATGATACGTTGCGGTCGCACCAGTTCCTTTAGCATTTATTAACTCTGTAGTACCAGGAGTTGGATCGTGAGTTTGGTTTGCTACAGGAGCAGACCCATTATCTATAGCTTCATAATGTATGTAATAAGATTGTAAGGCGTTTATAACTGTCCAATCATTAGAATCACCACTGTAAGCTAAAACATTGTTTTGTAAATTTATATCATTTAAAATTTTTACAAAAAACCTACCATCAAACTCAGGTTTGTTTTCAGGTATTTGAGTTACTAATTGCATACCAACACCACTAACTATTGATGATACAGTTCCATCAGGAGCTAAAAAAGTTATATCTGATCCAAACCTATCGACTATATTTATTCTCATAAAACCTCCTTCAGCAGATATATTAGATATTTTATAATAAGAACTATCTACTACCCCACTAAAAAACTTTACAAACAAAAAGCCACTATGCATAGCCTCTCTAATACCCATGTCAACACCCTCTAAGTCTGGCAACGTAGACACTGACATGAACTCATCAACAAACTCTTGTTCACTAACTAAAAAACTATCACCGTCTTCAAACGGAAAACCTCCTGCTGTTTGTTGAATTACTTGGTTAGAAACTGTATTAGCTAATCTACCTAGTTTTTTGATATTTCTTTTTATATACTCAGGCGCCTCGTTTTCAATATCTATAACTTTATACTTTACACCCGTGTCTACCGGTGTGTTTGTAGTATGTTGTTTTTTAAGTATCAAAACTGTGTTGTCAGTTTCTCTGTCTGTTTTATGGATATTTATTTTATTTCTTTCAGCAGATGGAAAACTAATCCAAACATTACCGTCTTCGGCATTGTACCAACGATCCATAGCTAAAGTATAATATTCACTAGAAGTTTCTTTTACAAAAAACTTATATGACTCAGCCCAAGGCGGGGCAGATGATTGCATCCTAGCTGTTATTTTATTAAATGAGCTAGCTTGGTTTGGTTCTACTTCAACCACACTTTTAATAGAGTCTCCTACTAACACAGGAGTTTCTCTACCATATTTGTCTCTATAAACAACACCAACTTGATATGTTCTTAATGACTTAACAGACTTACTAGGAGACACAGCGGCATTAGCTACACCACTAGCCAGATCACCTAACGTAGACTCAATACTAACATCAATAATAGGTGTGTCTGTTATATTGTAATTCTGCACGTAATTACCATATATTAATCTATTAGCAGTTATGTCTTGGGCTTTGGCCTTTATTGGCACATTGTCCCAAGGTCTAAGAAGTTGATTTGAAGGTAAGGTGGCGTGTATTAATTCTGATTCTATTTTGAACTCTCCTCTAGCAGAAGAGTAATTAGCTAAGTCTGGCCACTCTGGATGTGGATCGGTTGGTTTTAAAGTTTTAACCGTATATATATTAGGAGAATCCTCTTGCTTTACAAGTATATCTATTTCTACAACGTCTTGTCCTTTAGCTGAAGGTTCAACCGCGTAGTCTGTTATTATTAAAGACCTTAGTTGGTTTTTCATACCTAAATTATGCCCTTTTTTAGGAGCGTAATCATAATCACCAGGCATAAAAGCTGGTTCTGAAAAAGGTGAAAATACACTATACTCACCATCTTTGTATTTGTATCTATAAGCAAATCTAGGAAACTTATATTCAAATAAAGGTTTTGTTTGTTCTAACTTTGCTAAAAAAGTCATTACTGATTCACCAAGCTCAGGGTCTATAGCTAAAACTTTATATCCATAAGGACCTGTAAAAGGAGGTGGGCCAACAGGTACGCTTTCTATAACTATTCTAACCTCAGCATCACTACTGTTAAAAGCGTTTAAAGACAAAGATGTATCTGTAGTTAATATTATAACGTCACCAACTCTAAAATCAACGTCATTATTAAACGTTATAGAAAAAGGACCATCACCAGGAGAAAGCAAAACACCAGCGTTTGAAAAAGCGTAATTAATAAATGAGCTTGTGTTATTTGCGTTTCCATCGTTATCAGTCCTTTGTATTTCAGTAGAAGACATTTTTAAGTAAGGCGGTGTTAAAGGTCCTTTTCTTATAACCGTTATATTTTCTTCTTCCATCCAAACAGCTTTATTTCCTAATCTGCTTGTCATAGTTTTTAAATTAAAACCGTCTTCTGAAGAAACTAATCTAGTGTGCCAATTGTCATTATCACCATCAAAAGTTACATGAGTGTTTAACGTTACAGCACTAGCAAAACCACCTGTAACAGCAGCTGATGAAACGCCGTTTAAATAATTACTACCACCGGTACCTTTTATACATCTTTCTATATTTATTTTTTTAGGCTCAGAAAAATTATCTGTCCAAAATAACATACCGTCTATTATGTTTAATCCGGTAATTAACCTAGTAGCGTCGTAGTTAAGAACTCTTTCAGAGAAAAAAGTAATTTCTTCAGAACTACTAGTTGCTATATCTGGTTTTGTGCCTCCGTTTAAAATAGTATCAGGGTATATATTCCATCTATTAGCCGTAGCGTCAAAACGTATATCTTGTACTAATAAAGGATTGTTTTGAAAACTTGACCCAGACTGTATACTCATACCTATTCTTATACCTGTATTGTTATAAGTTGTTACACTGTCAACTTGAGGAGCGAGCATATATCCATTAGCAGCAGAACTAGCGGCTGGTGTGTTTATTATTACTTTGTATATATCTACAAATACATACTTAACTTTATCAAGCTGCACATCATATTCTAGTATGTAATCTTTATAAGTTGTAATATTAGTCCCATAAGATGCTGCTCCTGCAACTAACCAATATATTTTATCTGTTTTACTATTAGCAATCGATCCAACACAAAAGCTTCCAGCCGGAACATGATTACTTATAGCTGTGTTACCAAGTACTGACTGAACAGTACCAACGTTAGAATCTTCAGAGGTATTTATTTGTATGTTTAATGCATCTCTATACTCAGCTGGTGGAACAAGTCTTTCGTCAATATCCTTGTTCATTTTGCTGGCAGAGAAGGTTCTCTTTATTTCCGGCATTTAATTAGTGTTTTATCCATTTAGACCTTCCTCTCATTATTTGAGCAAGCTCTTCTATCTTAAAGTTTGATAATCTTAGTTTTGCTTTTCTTTGCTCTGCAAACCTTTCTTTTTTAAGCAATGCTAACATATTAGGATTACTGTCATTTCTAGCGCTTAATAATCCATAAGCCATATATTTATATATTGCCTCTTCTGCAAATTTATGTATTTTACTATTAGCTAAACTTAAGTTTTCCATACCGTCGCTAATATATTTTAGTATAAGTGTTTTTCCTGATAAATTAGAACTAAAGTGAAATCTTCCAAGAGATTGATCGATGTAAAAACTACCATTTACTTGAGCATGTTTAGGATCTATACCAAATCTTTGTCCGGTATTTAAATCGTAAACATTATCATCATAATCAAATTCACTTTGAGAAGCTGGAGATGGTTCTACAGAATCGTAGTTATCCCAAGTAGTAGATGTGTTAGTAATACTATCTGCTGTTGCGCTGGCGTTAAATCCACCGTATGTGTCTATAGTATTATCCTCTTGTTTTGGGTTAGAGGTAAATTGCGTTGGATATACTATGTGTTCTACACCAGAACTATCACTCCATGATAACTTTACATAATTAACATAGTCGTGAGGCATTACTAGCATTAAAGTTGGTGGAACTGTAACTTCAACATCTTTTTCAGATCTTAACGTGTCATAGCTTAATTCTTGCATACCTCTTATAGCGAAAAAAGTTACATCTGCATCTAGTACTTTTTCACATATTTTTCCTTCTCCAACATACGCCGCTTTAAATGAATCAATAATTTCTTGTAAACTTATAAATTGATAATTACCATAATCTGGACTAGTATTATCATAATATGTTGCACTACTATCGTATGTTAATCCCATTTCTTATTGTTTTTGTGTTTGTATTTCTGTAGCTTCTTTTGCAGACGCCGCTTGTGTTAGCTCTGGCTTATTAATTATTATTCCAGCTAATTCTAATATTTTAAATACTAAACGATCTTCTTCTGATTTATGTAATTCAAAGTCTACCGCTGTGTTGCTATTATAAAGAGCTTCTTCGTTTACAACAACATATCCCCACTCAACTCTTATAGGAACTCTAAAACATTCAACAGTTACTCCAGATGTTTTTTCTGAAGTAGAGCCAGCGTATACTACTATATCTCTTCCTGTCACCCTATTATCGGCGTATATAGGGTCTGTATCAATCATGTGTCTAGTGGATTTTTTAAGTCTTTCAGCTTCATTAACAGTAACCTTTCTACATACTTGGTCATTATAAAATACTCTTCCGTATTGAAAGTTTTCATAAGCCACACCACTAACCGTTGTAGTAGCAGGGAATGTATGTCCACTTGTTACTGGTAAACTTTCTTTAAATGCTGATAATTTTCTATCTATTAATTCAGATATATTTGTTTCGTCAGTTTCTGGATTTACTATAGGCTCTAATCTTTGTCTTGTGTTTTTATCGTAAAAATAAGATTCAAATATAGACATCTGAGCTTGATTAGCCATTAGGTTAAATTCTTGTGGTGTTATATATCCTCTTTGTTCTTTGTTTGCTATTGCTAAAACTCTTTGATATACTGTATCTATACTTATTGCCATTATATATTTTTATTTTGTATTTGCAATCGCCCCGTAGAGCGACTGCATCTACAAGTGATTATTATTTTAATCGTTTTTCTATTTGAGAATAAATCTCAACACCTTCATCAGTTTTAAACCAAGCTGCTAAAGCTGAATAAGGGTTTTCATCAAATGGAACTGTCATTAGTTTTCTACCTGTTGACTTCCAATTAAAGGTTCTTTGATCTTGTGACAACTCCACAATATGTGCTTCACAAGCTTTTACTGCCATATTTCTTAAACCTATATTTTCATCTGTCACTAATTCTAAGAATAACTTTGGGCTTTTCTTAGCAAATAGTAATAAATCTCTTTTAAGTTCCTTAGAACTCATCTTAGACACCTCAGATCCAATCTCAACACGCATAATAGCTTCCATCATATCAATATCTAGGTTGTTTGCTGCGTTCATAGCTGCTATTTCAAACTCTAACCAATCTAAATGATTTTCTGCTCTTGCTACAGGTTTGTCTTCATAAAATATAACATTTCTATCTGGGTGGTATAAAGATAAAAATTTCTGTAAAATTGATTTTTCTTTTGGAACATAAAGACTACCACTTCTAAAAACTATATGTGACAACCTTTGATCGCCAATCATTTCATCTACAAACGGAGTTCTTTGGTTTTCGCAGTATTTTATTTCTCTTTCGTAACCTGCCTCTTCGTCAAACCAAAATAAATTAGCAGACCTAACACTTCTAGACAAAGGTTTTTTACCGCCTTTTAAATAATACATTCTGTCTTTTACTTCCCAGTTATCTTTTTTAGGTTTTGTTGTTTCAACAACAGGTACCTCTACCTCTGTGTTTTTTGTTTTTTTAGCCATAATATAATATATAATAAAATTAATAAAATAAAAGGCCGAGGCCGAAGCCCCGGTCTTTTTAATATAATGCTTACTTCATTAACATGAAATTGTTAGCACCTTGTGTAACTAGACATCTTTCAGATAAGTAGTGTATTTGCATTGCATCTAAAGCAGATGTAGTTGCTCCTACAGAACCAGTAACCCAAGTTTTCATTTTTCTGTTGTCAGTTTGTGAAGCTCTAAATCTAACATGTAAAAATGGTCTCTTAAGGTTTTTACCTAATTGTTGGTCATAAACAGTAGATACACCAGCTGGAACAATGACACCTCTGATAGCTGCGCTACCTGCTCTGTCGTTAATACCACCTCTTGTAGCTTTGTCATTTAAGTATCTAAAG
>CERH01000600.1_pt1 | contig 24085 bp, 20 predicted proteins | sample 530991 | NCBI WGS metagenome assembly CERH01 (sample SAMEA2621191, study PRJEB7988) | marine metagenome | biome: marine biome (ENVO:00000447); feature: mesopelagic zone (ENVO:00000213); material: "saline water (ENVO:00002010), including plankton (ENVO:xxxxxxxx)" | depth 800 m | reverse complement strand
CGTAGGGGTCGCAAGTTCAATCCTTGCTACGCCCACCATCGAAGCCTCCAGAGGCATATAAAAGCCCGCCGGAAACGGCGGGCTTTTTTGTTGCGCACTGAGATACTGCTGTTCAGTCTGGTGGGTCTATGCCGGCCGAAAAATGGCAGTGAACATCGAGTAGATCAGATTTCGAGTTGATCACTCGCCTAGTTCTCGCTCCGCGAGCGATTGGCTTGCCGCACCTTCAACGTAACTAATTGCCTTGATTGAAAAAATCGACGATGGGTTCGTTTCGAAATTAAACCATCGAGAAAGATCAGGGAATGACAAGCGAACGACAGAGGGCGGCAAATCGGCGCAACGCGCAACTAAGCACCGGCCCTCGAACTCCCGAGGGACGAGCGATCAGCAGTCGCAACTCCGAACAGCACGGTGTTCTTAGTCAACGGGTCACTACCGACGTAGAAAAGAATGAAATCTACGAACGCATGCTCAACAGTTTCATGGCCGAGTATGGACCACGTTCGGAAACGGAAATCCTACTTGTTGAAAGGCTTGCGAACTTGTTCTGGCGAGAACGCCGGTTAATCCAAACAGAGCGAAGTCAATTATCGATGCAGCAAGACGATGTCTTTGCAGCGGGGAAAGCGAAGGACCAGTCGCTCACTTTGACAGATCAATTACTCATTGGCCGGTATCAGACGATGTTAACGAACCAAATCAACATAACTATAGCTCAGATAGAGAGACTTATGCAAAGAGAAGCCGCTGATTAGAATGGAATTTCAATAACAGTCGGACCTACAGATATTTTCATTTATTCCCTTATGCGCATCGCCAAGGACCAGATTAGGGTTTGCATGCGCTACTTAAAGGGCATGAAGGGAACGGACCCAACCTTCTTATGCCCTTCCTCTATTACGAGGCTCTATCGGGCATTCAAACTTTTAAGTGCCGCAGCGTCGAAATCAGTCCGATTAGCTTCCAACCTATCGCGTTCATAGGGTCAAATAAAACTAGGAGGGGGAGCGGCGCGAGCTACCAAAAATAGAATAGCTCGCGTATCGTTCGAATTCATCGCCGCACAACTTTGACCGTCTCGATATCTTCGTTTAGCGCTGAACGACCGCTCCACGCTCGCGCCCCGAGGGCGATTTCAATGAAAGCGCAATCAGAAGGTAAGTTGTCGATCCGATATCCATTGCCCTGCCGAACCAGATTAGCTTCGAGTATCGGACTAGTTTGTCCGGCACATTTAACCAAGACATCGATATCCTGCAAAGTTTGCTGGGAATCGATGCTATGCTCTACGATGATTGAGAATGGCCGTTCTGGCGCTCTTAGAAGGCGCCGCGCGACGACGCCGCCCTTGCCGGGCTTTACCGAGATCTCTAGCCCTTTGCCGCTCAAGCTAGGTTGCGCGCGCAATCCGGCTTCATCCGTCAGCCTCCAATCGAAAGGCGGGTAATCATTTGACCACACGCCAACGGCATCGGTTGCGTCTGCACCGGCAATCCGTTGGTATAGCGAGTAAGCCGTAGCGAAGTCGCCTTCACGTTCTAGACTGCGCAACAACGTCTGGTCAGTAACTTCGTCACCGAACGACTGCTGGCCGCGCAGTTCTGCCAAATTACGTAACGCAGATGGTTGGCTCGCCGCGAAGCGGAAGAAGCGTCCGTGCCATTCCGAAGACCCATCGAGAATCTCAGCAAACTCGTCGGTTGCGCCCTCTTGCGCGAAGACATTGATAAGAACCGGGAAAAGCTCGTTGTACTGGCTCGGTTTCACACGAAGAATGCGATCGAGCGACGCGATCGCCGCGGGGTAATCTGCATCGGTAACCTGCTGCTGCAAGACCACCGCCTGAAGACGAGGCTCACGCCGGTTCAAAGCCAAGGCCGCAGCGAGGATCTGCCTTCGCTTTTCCGGGTCATCCTCAGCAAGCGCAAGGATTGCATGTGCCTTGGGCACCAAGGTTTCCAGGCGATAGGTTTCGAGAGCCCACGACCGGGCCGCCTTTGCTCCCTCACTAGGAGAGCCGGTCGCTTCGGTCGTGGCCAGGAATATCGCAGACGCGATGTTCTCGTAGGCCAACCCGTTTAGCGGGAACGCGGCGATAGCCGTGTCGGGCGCTCTCTTCGTCAGCACGATTCCCGCGGACTGCGCGCCAAGCGCAGCCGCGAGCACCAATCCAAGCGTGACCGAAACACCGAGACGAACAGGACGAGCGACCTTCATCACGAAGCTCTAAGCCGGTTCTGAGTCACGCTCTTCACCATAGCCATAGCCGTAACCGTAGCCATACCCGTAACCATAACCGTAAGCCGAATTGCTCTGGCTGACCTTAGTGACGATGGCACCGTAGATTTTCGCGCCTGAACGCTGGAGACGGCCCAGCGCATTCTCGATCCCGCGAAGCTTGATCCGCTCAGTCTGAATGACGAAGATCACCCCGTCGACGGCCTTCGACATTTCTATTGCGTCGGCTAGGGCCAACATCGGCGCGCCATCGATTAACACTTGGTCGTACTGACCACGAGCCTCTTCAAGTATCTGCGAGAAGCGATCGCCCGCAAGGAGCTCGACCGGGTTCGGCGGTGTGCGACCCATCGGCAAGAAGTCGAAACCGAACTCCCGAAGGTGGATGATTTGCGAAGCCATGTCGCTTTGCTGATTGGCTAGGAGCGGTACCAGTCCGCCCTCATCATAACTGTCGAGTTCAAGCGTTTCGCGAAGCTTAGAGTTACGCAAGTCCGCATCAATGAGCAAAACCTTCTTGCCTAATTGAGCGAAGCTGGTTGCGACGCCGAGCGACGAAATACTCTTACCTTCGGACGGCACCGAGGAGGTGAACATAAGTACCTCCGGTGCCCCTTGAGGAGTCAGAAAATTCAGATTGGTCCTGACTGTCGTATAGGCTTCATTGATATGCGACGAGCGCTCAGTGATACGATCGACCATCGCGCCCTCAGTGTTTCGTGGAATGGCCCCCAAAAGAGCAAGATGAAGACGCCGGCGAACATCTTCTGGATCCTGCAGGGTCTGGCTCAACACCACCTTCAGGTAGACGACACCCGTAGCGATCACAATGCTAGCAAATAGCGCGACTAAAACGTTCCGGATCAGTGAAGGTGAGTAGGGATCCGCCGGAGCCTCTGCCCGATCGATGATCTGGATATTGTTTTGGCCGGCGCCTGAAGCTTCCAGTTCCTTGAATCTTTGGAGTAACGCGTCGTAGATCTCACGATTTGTGTCGACCTCACGCTTGAGTATTCCATATCGGATTCCTTGGCCTTGCTGACCGAGGAAGCGCTGCTTCACCCGCTCCACCTGATCACGCAGTTCGGCCTCTCTTATCCGTGCTGACTGAAGGAGATTGCGGCTCCCTGCCGAGATCGCGGAACGTAGCGAGTCAACTTCTGCGCGCTTCTCTTGCACTTCTGGGTAATCCGGCCCGAAATTCGCGCGCAAGACAGCGAGGTCCGCTTCCGCCTCACTCAGATTTGACAACAATTCATTGCGGGGATCGCTGGCCGGAAAGTTGCCGCCCACGACAGCCGCTTGCGCGCTGATCCGGTCTGCCACTGCCGATGCAAGAGCCATATTCAGCGCTTGCAGGTCGGCGCCCACCAAGGTTTGACCTGCGCTTTCGGAGCCCGAATCGCCACCGGCATTGAGAACCAAAATCTCGTTTGCATTCGCATATTCGACGAGTTCTTGCTCGGAGAGCGACAGACGTTCGCGAAGTTCCGCGATCTGGTTCTGTAAAAAGTCGCGTGCCTGGATGTTCGCACCGAAGCGCTTTTCGTAGTTTGCAGCCACAAACTCCTCGACCCAGAGATTGGCGATCGCGGCGGATACGGTCGGGCTGGGGCTAGAGAATTTCACATCCACTAGACTCGACTGCACGATCGGCTCGATGCTCACATTGTCGAAAAGAATTTCCTCAATCGTTGCGTCGATGTTCGTCGCGTCCCCGATCGCGAATGCTTCGCGAAAAGCCTCATCTCGCGTGAGGTTGCCGGATTCCATAACGCGCTTGGCCATGAAGTTCGAGACGAGAAGCTTATATTGCGTATTGAGATACTGAAGCTCGGAAACTTGGCTCTCCACCTCAAGTGCATCCAGGTTCGTAACGTCTGCGGTTACCCGCGAGACTTCCAGCCGAGCGTTTGCTTGATAGAGAGGAGTAGCAAGCAATGTGACCAGGATACCCAGCAACAGACCAAGCGCCAAGATCCCCGCAAGCCAGTATTTGAGCCCGATGGCTTCGTGCCAGTACCGCTCGAGGTCTACTGCGACCGACTGACCGCTTGAGCCGCCTCCATCAATCACCTCGCGACGGTCATCTCGTTCGGCGACCCCCGGCGATTCGAAGTTAAGATTGTTCAACGTCCAATCCGATCAATTAGAATAGCAGAAGTCGAGAGCAACGGCGCAAACTGCAAGATTCCGTCTAGGCGCCTGCGGTTAGGCGAATCCCCGACAATGATGATGTCGTTTGGATACACGGTCGGATCATCGTAATTACCACGCTGTATAGCTTGGATATTGTAGGCACCGATGTAGCGCTGCCGGTTCACCGTTCGGAGAATCAAGACGTCATCCAGCTTCGCATAATCAGCCAAACCCCCCGCCTGATTAACGACGCGCAAAAGAGATTGACGACCCAGCACCGGGTACTCGCCGGGCTTCTCCACTTCCCCTCCCACCGAGACCGTCGGGGGAGGAATTTCATCCGGAATGACACGAACTTGAGGATCTAGAAGGTAGTTGCCCCGCAAGATGTCAGCGATCAAGTCCGCTGCCTCATTCGGTGCAAGCCCGCCAAGATCAAGCAGCCCCACAAGCGGGAAGGAAATGCGCCCCTGCCCATCCGTGAGGTACATACCGCTAAGACGCTCCGCACCGACAACCTCGATTTCCAGAGCTTGTTGAGCACCGATAACATACAGATTTTCGATCCCGGGAGCAGGCAGGGTATCGAGCTCAGCAATCTCGATTCCGGCCGCTTCCCCGTACAGACGGTCCGTCGCGCATCCGGAGAGCGCAAGCGGTAGCGCCAGTAATCCGAGCGCAAATTGCAGTTTTTTCACAGGGTACATGTTCCTTATGATGCGCGCTTTAGCGCACCTCCAAACCTACGAAACCTATCACGCGCCCACCTCAGCGTTATTGCAGATCTATGCCAGCTTCGTGCCACGGGAATCTTGCGAAAGAGCAACAAGAAACCAGATCATCACGACCTGGAAGAGCGGAGCCCTTAGGGGATAGTCGACGACCGACGCAACACCGACGATTGCAAAAATACTGGACCAAAATAGTGCTGTGGAGTTTGTTAGTCTGCCCATACTCGTTCTCAAAATGCATCTTGCGATCCACATCAAGACCCCGGCCAAAATCAAACCCGCGAACAGCCCTCCTTCGACAACGAACTGCGCCGCATCATTATGCGCCTGATTGACATAATATGGCATTAAGAGCTCCGAGGGTTCGTAGATGTGATAGGCCTGCTCGAAGGAACCGAAGCCTGTGCCGATCAACCAGTGATGGCTAAGCATTTCCCCAATGACCGGTAGTAGTGACCACCGCAAATCCTCGAAACTGTCTCCGGATAATAGGTCTCGGAAAGCGGGCACACGGTCTAGGAAGAAAAAAGCCAAGATAATGAGCGACACCAGAATCAGCGGAATTGCCAACACCACTCTTGGATGTTGGTCAAACCAATTTTGGATGGGCTCCTTTTGGGAACGCCGTCCGCGGCGCCGAGGACGCGGCGCTAGGACATACATTGCGATCGATACGGCGATGGCGCCAACGGCGGCAGCAAACCCTGCTCTCGATCCGCCAACTAAAGCAGTGAAGAGAATGAGCAAGAATGCCATTGGGTATACCAGCCGTTCCCAAGCAGCACCGTGAGCTTCACGAGCCCTCAACCAAAGATTGGCGACAACCAATAGCGAACAAGCAGCGAAGACCGCTGCATGGTTCTCGTTTGCGAACACCCCTACCGGCGCGCCCCTGTTCGTGACCGCATAAAAATAAAAGACACTTGAGGCGCCACCAGCAATTTGCAGTAGGCCCACAAAGGCATTGAAGGCGCCAAGCGCGGCGATCAATCGCAAAAGCGTGCGCGTCGGCGCTCGCAGTGCGATCGCAAGAAGTAACGCCGTCCCGGGCACGAGGAGGCTTGCAAGCGCATTCCAGGTCCGCATCGGAGCAAAGGTAATGGGCCGCCAGTTCTCCCCAAGACCGAGGACGACGTCCAATTCGAACACTGCGTCGCGATCCGGAAGGTGTCGCCACATCTCTGGTGGCAGTGGCATAAGCTGGATGGCAATTAGCAAAACCAACGACCCGAACAGGGCGAGGACAATCCGCTCCCTTTTTATCGCCTCAGCTCGAAGCTGGTAAAGCGCTGCTACGAGAAAAAGCGCCGAAAAGGTTCTTAACGGGACAATCTGGATGGCATCATACCGTGAGGCCCCGCCCGCAAGACCTGCCACGAGCGCGAAAAGGCCGAGCAGTACCCAGACCCAAACAGAAGCGTTCCGCTGAAGCGCATTGGATGTGCTTTGTGAAACACCACCAACCATCCGTATTCCCTATCCCTAATCGTTGAGCGGGGCGACCTACCGAACGATGATGTTCTCTGCAAATGAGATTACTCCAACGACCACATGGATGCCCAAAGGTTGGTCCGGGCTCCCTAGCAAGTGAGTATTGCACGACAACTTCTTTTTCCGTTTCCCATCCCAAACGCTGGCCTGTCCACGCCCACCTGCATGGCAGCACAGCATTAATCTTGATGGAGTCGCAAAAGTCCGGGGCCCGTAGACCCACGCAGACTCGCACAGCTATCAAAGTAATTAATGTTGTTGGATTAGCAAGCTGCTACCACCGCCGAGCGCGGCCGGCTTAAGTTTCTCTCCCTTGCGCTTAGCTCAGACCAATGGCCGAATTCTCGCTTGGAAACGTGATTGACCACGCGCTTTTATAGACCGTTAATGGGGAGGTCATTGCGGTTCTCTAATAAGAAAACCAAAGACTGCAAAAATCAGTCGCCCCCGCGTTTTAAGCCTGTTCAGGCGTGGGCCCTGTGTTGCAAGGCCACTTCGCTTGCACTATCGCACCCCGGCGTTTGAGAAGCAGAATATGCTGGCGAGAAGACTACATGAACGTTCATATTGAGTACCTGTCGACTCTTGGTCGCAGGCACAAAGTGGCCCTTCAGTTGGTAATTGATGGCGCAACTATTGTCCTTTGCTTTTTGGCCGGGATGGCAATTCGACTGGAAAATCTGGACTTCCTAGCAAATCTGAAAATTTGGTTACCGCTTGTTATTTCCGCTGTGATCGCAGTGGCGATATTTTGGAAAACTGGCCTTTACCGCACGCTCGTTCGGTTCGTTACGGGAAAAATCCTCGTCTCGATTGCTAAGGGGGTTGCTGCCTTCGCGGTTACCCTTTTTATTACCAATAGTCTTTTGACGGGCGGCATTCCGCGGTCGGTACCAATTATTTCAGGGGTCTTTCTCTTCTTGGCGATTGGTGGACTGCGCTTCACCGTTCGGCATGTATTTCGTCAGCCGATTCTCGTTTCCAAGAAGCCGGTGGTGATTTACGGCGCAGGCGAGGCTGGGGTCGAGTTGTTGAACTCACTGTCCCACGGCCGCGATTATGCTCCAATCGCCTTCATCGAGGACGATCGCCATCTCCAAGGAATGACGGTCGGCGGGTTTCCGGTCTACCCGCCCAGCGCGATCCCGCAGTTCGTGGAGGACTTGGCCTTGGAGGTGGTGCTTCTTGCGATGCCGAACCTGAGTCATGCCCGTCGGCGGGAAATTTTCGTGTCGCTTGAAAGCATGAATCTCGAGGTAAAGACCATACCTGGGCTTTCAGACCTGATCAGCGGAAAGGCCAAGATATCCGAGTTACGCAATGTGTCCGCAGAGGACCTTCTCGGCCGCGACGCAGTGGCGCCCAATAAGGCGCTGCTTCGGCGCAATATCGCCGCGAAAATAGTAATGGTGACGGGCGCTGGCGGTTCGATTGGCAGTGAACTGTGCCGTCAGATCCTCACTCAGAAACCCAAAGCGCTCGTTCTCTTTGAGATCTCCGAGTTCGCTTTATATGAGATCGAGACGGAACTGCGTGAGATGGCCGTGCAACTCGGGTCGTCGACAAAAATGTATCCCGTTCTCGGATCGGTTCAGAATACCAATAGGCTTGATGCTACGATCAAGGCTTTCGGCATCGAGACGATCTATCATGCCGCCGCCTACAAGCACGTCCCCCTCGTCGAGGAAAACGTCGTTGAAGGAGTACGCAACAATGTCTTCGGCACCCTCGCGATCGCAAGGCTCGCCCATGAAAACAACGTTGGCAATTTCATTCTGATTTCGACCGATAAGGCGGTTAGGCCGACCAATGTCATGGGGGCGACCAAGCGTATCACCGAGCTTATTTGCCAAGCGTACGCACAGGACGGATCGGCTACGAATTTCTCGATGGTACGATTTGGGAATGTTCTTGGCTCGTCCGGCTCGGTGATCCCGCGCTTCCGGTCGCAAATAGAAGCAGGTGGTCCCGTCACCGTTACGCACCGAGATATTAATCGCTTCTTCATGACGATCCCCGAAGCGGCACAGCTCGTCATTCAGGCTGGAGCAATGGCAAGAGGTGGCGATGTCTTCGTGTTGGATATGGGGGAACCCGTCAAGATTGCCGATCTTGCGGTTACGATGGTCAAACTTCACGGGCTTGTGCCTTACTTCGTCGATGGGCTCGATGAAATCAGCGCTGAAAAGGGTGACATACCGATTTGCTTTACTGGCCTCCGAAAGGGAGAAAAGCTCTACGAAGAGCTACTGATTGGCAATAATCCCAGCCCCACGGAGCATCCCCGGGTCATGACCGCGACGGACGTCGCGATGTCGACTGCAGATCTAATGCCAGTACTTGGGCGCCTGCTTCGCGCGTGTAAGACCTTCGACTTACCGCAAATTCAGGCGGTTCTGCTCGAGCTTCCGTTGGAGTATGCACCGAATGAAAACCAGCTGTCCGACCTTGTTTGGACCGCTTCGCGCGCTCACGATCGAACAAAAGAAAGCTTGAAAACTGTTGCGATGAGCCGTTGACCTTCGCAGACGGGTGTAGTTGATAATCCACGCCAGCCGGCATTGAACCGAATCACCTAGGTTCTGAGAGGCGTGCTGGAACAGCCCCAAACTAGTTCAACGTCTCGCCTCAATCAGAGAAAGGACGCGGTTGATCACTTCCTCCTGTTGTTCGTCGGTCATATCGCTACCGGAGGGGAGGCACAAACCCTGCTCGAACAAGCGTTCGTCCACACCTGAACCGTAATATGGCGTACCCGCATAGAGCGGTTGCTGATGCATCGGCTTCCAGAGTGGACGTGATTCAATCTGATGCTCAAGCAGCATGAGGCGAATATCCTCGCGCGACACTCCGGTTACGGCCGGATCAATCTTAAGCGTAGTCAGCCAACGGGTTGATCGCAGACCCAGCGGTTCCGGCATAAAGCTGATCCCAGGCCGTGAAAGCATTTCGCTATAGCGTCCCGATATTTCGCGTCGTCGGGCCACACGTTGGTCCAGAGCCTGCATCTGGCCCAAGCCTATAGCCGCGCAAATGTTGGATAAGCGGTAATTGTAGCCAAAGGTGGAATGCTCGTAGTGCGGCGCCGGATCGCGCGCTTGGGTCGCCAAGAAGCGGGCTTCTTCAGCCCAGGCTTTGTGCCGCGTGACGAGCATGCCCCCACCCGATGTGGTGATAATCTTATTGCCGTTAAAGGAGAGGATCGCGGCGTCGCCGCCTGTTCCTGCCATTCGCCCCTCTTTGTAGGAAGCGCCAAGGCTTTCGGCAGAATCGACGATAAGGCGCACATCGAAATTTGCCGCTAGGTCCTCCAATCCATCGAGGTCGACACTTTGACCGTAAAGGTCGGTTGGCACGATTGCAGCGGGCAGCCGGCCTTCGCGTGCCGCGATTTCGAGCTGCTCTGCCAAGATACCAACGTCAACAGTCCAGCTATCCTTATCTAGATCGAAGAAGCGCGGTTTTGCACCCAGATAATTGACGGGAAAAATGCCGCCCGCAAAGGTCATGGACGAGACCCATACCTCGTCACCTTCGCCGACCCCTGCAATCCTCAAAGCGAGGTGTAGCGCGGCCGAGCCGGACGACAGTCCGACGCAATGGACGTCCCCTCCAAGATAGTCGGAGACCGTCTTTTCGAATGCATCAAGCTGCGGGCCGAGAGGCGCCACGAAATTGGACGCGAAGGCCTCTGCAACGTGAGCCTCTTCGTTGCCCGACATATGTGGCCGCGATAGGAAAATTCGCATAAACTAATTGTGCCTCAAAGTTCGCGCCGGATTGCCGATAACGGTTTCGCCTGGTGGCACGTTCTTGGTAACGACGGCACCCATTCCGATTACCGCGCACTTCCCGATCACCAGCGGATTGCCTGGCTTTCCCTGCTTCAGAATGGCTCCGCTGCCGATATAGGCATGATCCTCAATCACCACGTTGCCGTTGCACTTGACGCCAGGGGCAAACGTAACAAAATCTCCTATCGAGCAATCGTGCTCGACATACGAATAGAGATTGGCATGGAAATGGCGTCCGATCTTAATGTTAGATGTAAATGTAACGAAGGGTGAGATGATCGCCCCCTCGCCAATCAGTACTTCGTCCATGATAACCGTCTGATCAGATTTAGGCGAATAAAACCCAACTCCAGCGGCCTTGCATTTCCTATCAAGTTTCGACCTGATTGCTCCGTCCGCGATGGCGAGGCACACTGACCGCTCAGCAGCTTGCTCAGCCAAAAAGTCTTTCCAACTCAAGCATGGATAGCCGTTCACGGTCGAGTTGGAGACGCCATCGTCTATGAACACGGCAGCTTCATCCTCCATCATGGAGGAGGATACGATTGGCATCACACCACGCCCGCAACCCGATGCGCCGTAAACGCCGTACAGCTTCACTCTGTTTCCCCTCGAAAGCGCGGCATCGTCGCCTCGCCTGCAGCACTTATACCCTCGCGCCGAAAAACCTTGAATGCCGTATGCCAAAGGATTTTTAGATCGAGCCCGATCGACCGGTGGTCGACGTACCATACATCAAGCGTGAACTTTTGACCCCAAGAGATCGCGTTGCGACCATTGATTTGTGCCCATCCTGTAAGCCCGGGGGGCACATCTAGGCGGCGAGCTTGTTCGCGGGAATATAGCGGCAAGTATTCCATTAGCAGCGGGCGCGGCCCCACCAAACTCATCTCGCCCTTTACCACGTTCCAGAGACTCGGAAGTTCGTCTAGCGAAGTCGACCTCAAAAAGCGTCCAAGCGGCGTGAGGCGCGACTCATCTGGCAATGGCTTACCCTTCGCATCGACAGCATCAAGCATGGTCCTAAACTTAAACAATGCAAATGGTTCGCCCTTCAATCCCGGCCTTACCTGTCTGAACAGTACGGGAGAGCCAAGCTTGAACCGAACCAGCGAGGCAATCACCAACATTGGTACCACGCCTGCAAGCAGGACCGGTATTGCAATAAGAAGATCGAGAAGCCGCTTAGTACGCATGTCCATATCTCTCAGGCCCCCATCGCAGCGAGCATTGTCGCAGCCACCTTATCGGCCGCGTATCGCTTTTCGACGATAGAAAGCGCCGCGTCTCCCATCAGCCTCACTTTGCCGGGATTTTCGATAAAGGTGCGCATTGCGTTTGCAAGCGGAACAACTTGCCCCGGCGGTACCAACAGGCCATTCACGTCTAAAACTACCGTTTCACGACAGCCCGGCGCGTCAGTGGTGATGACCGGACGTCCGGTAGCCATGGCCTCAAGAACCGTGCGCGGCGTTCCCTCGCGATAGCTTGGGAGGACATATACATGGCAGTTGGCCAGGAAAGGGCGCACGTCCGGTTGCTCACCATGCCAAATGATGGTCCCATCCGCCTGCCAATTGGTGAGCTCATCTTGCCCGATGGCATCGGGATTTGGATCAATACCTCCGACCAGATGGAATTGAACCTCAGGGTAGGTCTTACGGATTTCGGCGGCGGCAGCAGCATATTCACGTACCCCCTTGTCGCCAAGAAGCCGGGCAATCAGCAAAAAGCTCATCGGCAGGTCCGGTAAGGGCTTGCGCTTATAAACGCGCAGGTCGACCCCCGAACCGTCGACAATGGTCACCGGCACACCCGTCGGCAGCAATCCCAGTTCATCGAAGAGTGCCACATCGTCGGGGTTCTGGAAAAAAATGCCATGGGCGCGTGAGAGGGCAATACGATACAATTGCCGGGCTATGCCCTGTATGAGCAGCCGCTTCCCGCACGCTTCTCCCGTGAATGCGTAGCCGAGTCCCGTCACCATGGCGTAGCGGCGCGGTACCCGTGCGATCCAACCCGCGATCAAGCCCCAAACCACCGGCTTGATGGTATAAGCAAGCATGGCATGAGGTTTGACGGTCCGGAACAGCGCCACCATCGAAACCAGCGTTATTAAATCCGAAAACACATTCAAACCGGTGCGCTGAATAGGCAGCGAATGCGGACTAACGGCCATGTGTTCCAGGCCCGCCACGGTTTCGGGATCTTCTTCGATTGCGTTGGCCGCCGCGTGGACTTCCCAACCTTTCGCAACCAAGCTCTCGAGCAGAGGGCCTCTGAACCTCACCAAGGAGCGAGCAAAAGCTCCAACCATCAGGAACCGGTGTGGAACACCTGCACGCGCTTCTATCGCCATTCCCTTAGTACCCATCATTCTGAATCGCATCGCCGCGCAGCTCCGCCAAAGCTGTCCGGGGCGTTATACCGACAAGAAGGAGCGACATGGCCAAAGTCGGGACATAGCTCCCTATCAAAACCAAACCGCCCACGGTTAGCCTTGCGAATACATGCAAATCTGCCGCAAGCATGTTCACCACACCGATAGTAATTCCATAGGTTATTGTCGCAGCGAAAATTATTGAGCCAGCGTAGCCTAGCAGTCGCCTCTGCAGCAACTGTGGCTTCCATCTCCAAAGCAGTGCCAATTGTCCTAGAAAGAAAACCACTGCCGCCAATGCATTGCCCAGTGCGATGCCTGCGAGACCGATCTGTTGCAGCAGCCATAAACTGAACCCGAGATTGGCCAATACGGCTGCAATCCCGACCAGCATTGGGGCAACGGTACGCTGGTACGAAAAAAAGACCCGGTTCAGTAACTCACGCGTGGATACAAAGATCACCCCGATACCCAAAAGCCCGAACAGACTCGCTGTCGCAGCCACGTCCTCAACACCAAAAGAGCCGCGTTGATAGATCAGCGCAACCACCTCCTGACGCATCGCAAGCGCTCCTGCCGCAGCGGGCGCTGTAGCCACCAGAATGATAGCCAAGGCCCGCGTTAGCAGCGCTGCGTTCGCCGTGTCGTTGTTCTTCGCGGCATTTCCCGCCAAAGTAGGGAAGAACACATAGGAAACGAGCCAGGAAAACACTCCAGCGACGAACAATGCCAGACGACTGGCGTAGTTGAATTGGGCTACTGCGCCGGTGCCAAAGCCCGATGCAAGTGCAGTGCCGACCACGATATTGAGCTGGTCGAGCACCGAGGCGAAAACAATCGGCGCCGAAAGCAGCGAAAGGCGTTTGATGACCGTACCGGATACCCTGAAATTAAATTCGGTCTTGTAAAAGCGCAGAGTTTGCAAACGCTGGATTACAGCCTGAACAAGGTAGGCACCCACGGCACCGATCACTGCAATCGCGACGTTCCCCCAATACCAGGCCAACAATATGGCAGCGATCACAACGATATTATTGACCACCGGCACCGCCAACGGCGGGACGAACTGGGTATTGGCTTGCTGAATAGCGCTTTGCACCCCCACATAGCCGGTAAGTGCAAAGCCAAGCACCATGATACGGGTGAGTTCCACTGCGAGGGTATGGGTCGGCTCGTCGAGCGCTGGCGCGGCTATCCAGACCATCCAGTCGGCACCGAACCAACAAATGGTGGTCAGGACGACGGCCATGTAGAAATAGTATCGTACCGCCTCGTTAGCGAAACTTGCCCCGTCTACAGGGTTGGCCATGCGCCGGATGTAAAGCGGCGCAAAAACGGAGACGATCGTCCCGTAGACAGCCAACCAAATTATTCCGGGTAGTTGGTTGGCGACGAAATACGCATCAGCGGATGGTCCGGCGCCGAATGCGCCGGCAAATACGACATCCTTCCCCAAAGCCGTCAACTTCCCAGCAATAGTCAAGGCCAACAGCCAGACCGGCATCATGTGCGAGAGGCTATCGCGCAGCCCTTCGCGACAGGTTTGCTCGAAACAATTCCTTGGCCTGCGTTGCCAGATACATGTCCGTCACGGATATAAAGAAAGGAGACGACGATAACCGTAAAAAGCAGGCCGGGAGAGTGGAATAGCTGGTTATTTGCAGGCATGAAGAACACTCCCATGGTTATCAAAGTGAACATGAGAATTGCGTACGGATTATTTTGGCGAATGGAGAGGAGCCAGCTGCGCGCATATATGTAAGCGAGCAAGCCGAAGAGCACTATTGTCCCCAACCAGGTGAAGTCGGAGGCGAAATAGGGAAATACGGTATGCCACTTACTTTCGCCCCAACCGGTCGTTGCACCGACCCGGTAGACAAGGGTATTCGGCCATTCCCACTCGAAACCGAGAAACCGGTTGAAGATAACTGATAGCGAATACGAGAATCCGCTCATCTTCGTCCATGCCCAATCAGTGTTTAGAGCAAGGGATAGGCCATAATACCCTTGCGATAGATAGGTGCTAAACATCGACAGGCCGAAACCGTAGTCCATACCAAGAAACTTGAAGACCGGATGTTCGATATCGAAGCTCATGCGCGGGTGCACATGCTCATTAATGTTGAAGGCCCCGACATTCACAGCGGCGTAGCGCTGGCTAAGCACGGCCACAAAAAGCGCGATAGCGACAATTGCACCGATGATCGCTTGCCCTATGAGTTTGACGCTCAACGGCTTACCCGCAGCACCATATTTAATCGCGCCGATTGCAACCAGATAGATCAGAATATCGCCGACCTGTTTCTGCTTCCCGGTTCCGACAACGTAGAAAAGCAACCCTCCGACAACTAGGAGGATGATAAGTATGCGACGTCTTTTGTCGAGCATATTGAAGTAGAATATACCCCAAATACTGGCGATAAATGAAAAGGGAAGCGACATGGAGTAAAGCAAAAACGATAGCGAGTAACCGCCACTGTTTCGGACGTACCCGTCATAGGCATCGATATAGGCATCGCCCAAACCCGTTAGGTCCGTGTTCAGCGATCCCGAATTTAGCGCTGCCCAGACAGAAGAGGCCAAAGCGAGGATTGCTGCAACCAGTGATACGTGGAACAAGGCTGAGGTTTTCTTCACGCTTACACTTTGGCCTGAATCACCATGGTGCACCATCGATCGCACTCCCATCGTATACCCGACGGTCAGGGCGATTGAGACGGCAAGCAGAAACAGTGCCGTTCGTCCTCTGGAAAAGTCCACATATACGACTGGCCCCGCGACCGCGATTGCGAAAGTGAACGCCAGATATGCTAATGCGATCTTCAGCGGCGTGAAGGTCGCGAAATCTTCTCTGACCGGGAGATTCGAACGCATTCTCAAGTTCCATCTACACCGAATATCCGTTTATATTCCGCGTGCTTCGGATCGCCCGTAATGTGGCCGATACCTAACGATCGCTCTTTCGCGGAAGCGAGATACTCTTCGGTCGTTTTGATCACGCGAGCTGGATTGCCCCCGACTATCATCCCGGCAGGGACGTCCTTGGCAACTACCGCGTCGGCCGCAATTATACAATTTTCGCCGATGGTCACGCCTCGCATGATCAAAGCCCCGGCGCCAATGAAGCAATTTGACTTCACAGTTATCGGTGCAGCGAGATCCAGCGTGGGATAATCTTTGCGAAACGGTAGAACGCCACCATCGTGGCAGATGAACCTGGCACCGACGCTAATAAAGACGTTGTCGTGAAGAGTGACGAGGTAAGGCTCCGAACTGAACATATGGTAGCTGCTGCCATAGATCGTAACCTTGCCGTGCATCTTAACGCCGATTGATTTGGCGTAGCGGACGGGGTTAATCTTGGCCCACAGCATGCCGAGCGGCATATTGATCGCGTCCTTCAGACGGTAGAGATTCATGCCCCGGGCCTCGTTCCAGATCGATTGAGGAACTCTTGTACCGGCACGACAAAATTGCTCGCATTAAAGATGTGACTCTCTCGACAATAGCGCCTCATCTCTTCGATCGCCGCCCGATCGCGCTTCAGAATTGCGCCAAGCGCGGCCGCCGCCTTGTCCCGATCGTCTGTATCGATCGTAAATCCGGTACAAGTCTCGACATGATACGACGCGATGCTGGGAATTTTGTTTACGATCACAGGTGTTCCGTAGGTGATCGCCTCGGAATATTTCGATGGGAAACCGGCAAGGGTTACGCGGCTTTCGTGGCGGAGAACGAAAGCGAACGCTGCTTTCTGCAGGCGGCCGAGCAACTCCACTCGCGGGATACGGCCTAGGAAATTCACCTTGGCGCCCAACCTCTCGAGCAGTTGACGGTGTTGCGGAAAGACCGAAAGATAGCGTTCCCGATCGACGCCTGCGATGCTCAGCACGAAGGGCGGCACCTTGTCGGAAACTCGGTCGAGCAACTCGAGTATCCAGTCGATCCTGTCATGGACATCTTCCTCCAGAGTTCCTTCACCAAAACCGGAAGCGACCGCCAAAAGCGGTAATGGGGTATCGGTCGCCAGCATCCGCGCATTATGGGATCCGGGCTCTTCGATCAGCGTAGGTATTTCGACGACAGGGAGACTGTTGGAACTGTAGTGCTGTGTCATATAGGGCGAGGTGGTGATGATGCCATCCATCCGTAGATTGACCCATCGCATGCGCATGGCAACATCGATATTTTTAACTACATTGGCGGGAGCCGTCCAGCTTCGCGTACCGTACCATTCGGTACAATCGGCAAAGGCCGAAGCGCCCCAGGAATGCGCGAGGCGCGCAAGCCTAGCCTGTGCGATGGCTGGATGATTGTAGCAAATGACTGCGGCAACATCGGCAGGGTCGACCGCGCCTGTTTCGACCAGCCGACGTAGGGGCCAATCGGCACAAATCATGTCAAACCATTGCCCCTTAGACGCAGGATATCCAACTTCCCATGCCTCAACATTCCCGAAATTTACGGCTGCCGGATAAACAGTTCCATCATAAGAGCGTTCGCGGGAAGTGCCAAGGAGGATTACCTTGTATCCAAGATCTCGGAAGATGCTCGCATTGTTACAGACTCTCTGGGCCGCTGCGTTGCGGTCGGGCAGTTCGAACCCGCCTACGTAAATGATCGTGGACATTTGAAGTGAAGCCTCAAATCTTCTTCCAGACCGTTCGGTTCACATATCCGGTATAGCTCATCACAATCCGCAGGATTTTCTGGGAAACTTTCGGGATATCGTAGTCTGAAACCACCTCGAACTGCCGTTCTTGTGGATCATGCTGCGTCGTTACGACACGGATAGATCCAAGGATGCTGTCGCGCTCAAGGCCGGTCATGATCAAGGTCCCGACGTCCATCCCCTCCGGTCTTTCATGCGCATTGCGCAGTGTGATTGCGGGGAGATTGAGCAGGCTAGCCTCTTCCGTGATCGTGCCGCTATCGGACAAGATACAGAAGGCCGATTTTTGTAGTTTGATGTAGTCGAAGAAGCCCATCGGCGCCTGATATCGAACGCGCGGATCGAGGGGCGCGTTCGGCAGCTCGGCGATGCGCTTCTGGGTCCGGGGATGCGTGGAGACGATCACCGGCATCTTAAATTCTTCGGCGGCCGCAGACAGACCCTGCATCAGCTGTTCGAGATTGCGCGGACTATCGACGTTTTCCTCGCGATGGACGCTGGCGACGAGAAACTTGCCCGCCTCTAGGCCTTCCCTATCCAAAACCTGCGAAGCGTCGATCTCCGCGGCGAAGTGGTCGAGAACTTCGCGCATGTGGCTCCCCGACTTGATGATCGTTTCGGGCCGAATACCCTCGGCAAGCAGGTAACGACGTCCATGTTCGGTCAGGACAAAATTGATATCACTCAGGTGATCGAGCACCTTTCGGTTGAGCTCTTCGGGAACGCGTTCGTCGAAGCAGCGATTGCCCGCCTCCATGTGGAATACCGGGATTTGACGTCGCTTCGCCGGAATGACCGCAAGACAACTGTTGGTATCACCATAAAGCAAAACCGCATCTGGCATCTCTGCTTCCAGAACGTCATCGACCTTAGAAATGACCTCGGCGATGGTCTTCGCGGCGTTCGCCCCAGCAGCATTCAAAAAGTGATGGGGCTTCCGGATACCCAAGTTGTCGAAAAACACCTGGTTCAACTCGTAGTCGTAATTCTGCCCCGTATGCACGAGCACATGATCAACGTGTTTCTCGAACTCGGCGATAACGCGGCACATTTTTATGATCTCAGGACGAGTCCCGACGATTGTCATCACCTTCATCATTCTAACGGCTTTCAATTCGGTTGTGTTTCATGACATCGACTAAGTCGGGCCAAAGGGGCGGGATGTACCCAGTGGCCAAGCGAAAGCGCTCAGAATTCAACGAACGGTCGATTTTCAATGTATCGTCGGGCGTTATATCGACATCGTGTCCGTACATGGTGCCGACCAGACGTAGCAGGTCGTATTTTGAAATCGGTTCTGCCGAGACATGATAAAGTCCGGTCAGCTCCGGCTTGGGCAGCACGAAGTCACGCACAACGCGCGCCAACTCAACCGTGGGAAGGCCCGAGAATATCGCCTTGGTGTAGCCCTTGATGGGACATTTTTGTGACAGGAACCATTCCACCAACCCGTTTTTTGACGCAAGTTCATGGCCAATGATCGATGTTCGCAGCGTAATAGCGTTGGGCGCATCTACCTCGCCGAGATACTTGCTGAGCCCATAGACATCGGTAGCGTCGGCATTGTCGGACTCGGAATATCCACCTTTCGCACCGGAAAAGACGCAATCGGTGCTAACATGGATCAACCGCGCATGGGCAATATCGGCCAAGGTCTGCAACCTATGCGGCAGCATTGTATTTATCGGCACTGCTTCAGAAACCGCATTCCCGCCGGACAACTGCTTGATAAGTCCGACCGCGTTAATCACCACATCGGGCTGAACTCGAGCAAAAACATTTTGCAAACTATCGCTGCTCAGAGCATCGAACCCGACGACAATCTCGGCGCCGCTGGCAACCTCCCGAAGCTGTGGGCTCATCGAGCGTACAGCTCCGATAACGGTATAACCATCGCGATCCGAAAACGCGCGAAGCATTGAGGTGCCCAACATTCCGCTCGCACCGAGGACCAATACTCGAATTGGTTTAGCCAAAATCAGGTCTCCTTTGATCTGTGCGCTCAGCGATCAACCGGTAGCTCACGAGAGCTTTGCAAGCTCTGCCTGAATTTCGGGAAGGCTCAGGAGCAGGTCCTTGACACCCTCGATGTCAAGCCGCTCCGCATTGTGTGAATGATAATCGTCCATTCTTACTGTCGTTTTCTCACCTTCGCTGAAATATGCCGCGTAGTTGAGATCGCGACTGTCGAGCTGCAGTCTCCAATATCCTCCCATGTCTTCCGCAGTACCTAGCTCCTGCGCGCTCGCCAGCGTTTCGTACAGCTTTTCCGCATGTCGCCACCCAATCGACTGCACTGGATGGTCCGGCACACCGAACAGCTCCGCCAGCGCTGTCGCCAGATCGGCTATAGTCGAAGCTGGTGCCTTCTTGATGAAAAGATCACCTTGGCTTGCATGCTCAAATGCAAACCGAACCAGCGCAACGCTATCACGCAAGGGCATCAAGAACCGCGTCATGGTCGGCTCTGTAACAGTGATAGGCTTGCCCTCTTCGATCTGACGCATAAATAGAGGAATAACCGACCCTCGCGAGCACATCACGTTTCCGTAACGGACACAGCTGATCTTAGTAGGCGCATCGGGTCCGATTTCCCGCGCAGCTGCTTGGGCTAGCTTCTCCATCATAGCCTTAGATATTCCCATCGCATTGATCGGCTGCACGGCCTTATCAGTTGACAGACACACCAAGCTCCCGATTTCGTGGTCAATGGCATTCCGAATGACATTTTCAGACCCGATGACGTTCGTGCGAACCGCCTCCATCGGAAAAAACTCGCAACTGGGCACTTGTTTGAGTGCAGCAGCATGGAACACTGCGTCGACCCCCTTCATGGCCCGCGAGACGCTTTCCCGATCACGCACATCACCGACGAAAAAGCGCGCGCGCGGATCACGCAGATCGTTGCGCAGAGCGTCTTGTTTTTCTTCGTCTCGGCTGAGGATCCGCACCTCTTCGATATCGCCGGACAATAGTTCATTGACCATTGATTTGCCGAAGGAACCGGTCCCTCCAGTGATCAGTACGCGGTTGATCGCGCTTTCATTTAGCATAGCAGTTTTTCCGAAATTTGTCGGGCGGGAGAGAGGACGAGATTGGCGGATGCCTAAAGTCGAACTGCGTCAAACTCCCTTGGAAGGACATTCTTGAGATCGTAAACGACATGTTCTGGCTTGACTGCCTTGGTCACCATTTCCTGGCCACCATCGCGAAATTCCTCGTGCGCCACCGCGATGACTACCCCGTCATAGCCGCCACTTACCGGTTGATCGACTAGCTCCAACCCATACTCACGACGAGCCTCTTCTGCGTCCACCCAAGGATCATACACATCGACTTCGATGCCGTAGCTGGACAGTTCATCGACCACGTCTACCACCCGTGTGTTACGCAAGTCCGGACAATTCTCCTTGAAGGTGAAACCCATCATTAGTACGCGCGCGCCATTGACGTGAATCCGGCGCTTCAGCATTGATTTGACCAATTTTTCGGCGACGTAGGCGCCCATCCCGTCGTTTAGTCGACGACCCGCATTGATGATTTCGGGATGATAGCCGATCGTCCCGGCTTTATATGTTAGATAGTAGGGATCCACCCCGATACAGTGGCCACCCACCAGCCCAGGCCTGAAGGGCAGAAAATTCCATTTCGTTCCCGCCGCTTCGAGCACCGCATGGGTATCAATGCCCAGCTTGTCGAATATAACAGCCAGCTCGTTGATCAGCGCAATATTGATGTCACGTTGCGTGTTCTCGATGACCTTCGCAGCTTCTGCGACCCGGATACTCTCTGCTTTGAACGTGCCGGCACTGATGATCGAGGCGTATAGGCTGTCAACAAGGTCCGCAACTTCAGGCGTCGAGCCTGCGGTTACCTTGCGGATGTTGGGCAGCCGATGCTCCTTATCGCCAGGATTGATCCTCTCAGGGCTGTAGCCGGCATAGAAATCCTGGTTGAACGCCAGTCCCGAGACCTTTTCGAGAACCGGGATGCAGTCTTCTTCGGTCGCGCCTGGATAAACGGTCGACTCATACACCACGATGTCGCCCTTCTTAAGGGCGCCCCCGACCGTCCGAGATGCACTAAGCAGCGGACCGAGATCGGGCCTCTTGCTCTCGTCGATCGGTGTCGGGACCGTCACAATGAAAAAATTCGCTCGTGAAAGATCCGCGGGATCGGAAGTCAGCTCCAGCGCCCCGGCGCCGGCGAGTTCGCTGTCGCTCACCTCAAGCGTTGCGTCATGACCGCCTTTCAGGGCTTCAATCCTGCTGCGGCTAATGTCGAAGCCGATCACTGATCTATGCTTGGCGAACTCAACGGCGAGCGGCAGCCCAACATATCCCAATCCGAGTATCCCAATCCGAACATCATCAAGTTCGATCAACGGGGCGGTAATGGTCATTCTATTCATTTCCCGTGATATTCTCGGAACCATGCGACAAATTTGTCGATGCCATCCTTAACGTTTGTCTGTGGCTGATAGCCTGTCAAAGATTTGAGCAGACTCGCGTCAGCCCAGGTCGCCGGCACATCGCCCTTTTGCATCGCCATGTAGTTGCGCTCCGCTTTGACCCCGAGCGCCCTTTCAATTGCTTCGATAAAATCGAGGAGTCTTACCTTCTCGGAATTTCCTATGTTCACGATCCGGAAGGGAGCCACAGGAGACAGGCTGTCTCCATCGTTGATATCATCGGCACTATCCGGCCGCTCCGGAACGGCGTCGATTAACAGGCGAATGCCTTTGACGAGGTCCTCCACATAAGTGAAATCGCGATACATATCGCCGTGATTGTAGATATCGATGGGCCGCCCATCGAGAATGCCATCGACAAATTTGAACAGGGCCAGATCCGGGCGCCCCCACGGACCGTAAACGGTAAAGAAGCGAAACATGGTCGTAGGAAGGTTCCAGAGATGAGCATAGGAGTGGCCCATAGTCTCCGTGGCTTTCTTTGTTGCGGCGTAGAACGTTAGCGGCGTGTCGCACTTGTCGATCTCGGCGAACGGCATGTCCTCATTTGCGCCATAAACGGAAGATGTCGATGCCATCAGGAGATGGTCCACCCTTAGTTCCCGGGCGATTTCCATGATATTGAAAGTACCGACGATATTGCTTTCAAGATATGCGCGTGGGTTCTCCAGCGAATACCGAACCCCTGCTTGCGCCGCGAGGTGGACGATCACATCCGGTTGGAACTTCCGGGCCACATCCGACAGTTGGGGCGCATCCTCAAGCCAACATTCGGTCGCGCTGAAGCCGTCCATATCGTAAAGCATCTGGTGCCGGCGTCGCTTGAGCTCGACATCATAGTAATCGGTCATGGCGTCGACGCCATGAACGAGAAACCCCTCCCGCAGCAGGAGTTGCGCGAGGTGAAAGCCGATAAAACCAGCTGTCCCTGTTATCAATATGCGCTTCATGGCAACCAGGCGTTCTTTCTTGGGCTGACTGAGCTCGCGCACGAGCAGGTTTAAAAACTAATCGAGAATATTCATGGCCGCCCGATCAATCAAGTGATCGCCCCGCCGCGATCCCTTAATTGAACGCTCGTACTCTTTACTGAGTCCCGGAGTGGCGCCCCTGCTCAAATGCGGAATTGAGAGCACCCATGCGCTAAATCGTTTCACAATTTCAAGCACCGGAATTGTACAAGAGGGCCCAAAGCGCCAAGCGCTTCAGCACGGGTCGCGTTAGCCAGTGCACCCTCCCCTCGCAACCCTATACTCTTAACGTTAGCACTACTCCCTGCCTATCCAAAGGCAGATCTCTCGCCGAATCTTTAGATTACCGGGGCGCCCGCACGTCTACGGTGGCATCCAACTTAATGTTCGAACAGGCAAATCAAAGCCCATATTCGCACGCAAGTTGCATGCTGCAGGGCTGAGGTGCAATTTGGTTAGCGCCCCCACATGCAGAGCGGGCACATGGCGCCGCCAAGGAGTAAGCTTAGTTGGCGCACTTCATTCTCATATTCATTGAATCCATCCAGCCCGCGACACCCGACGATCAGCCGCATTCGATAAACTAATAATGGGGGTTGCGGCCGGCAATCTCTTCATTTAGGTGGGCAGACGAATACGGGCGCGGCCGGCGCGTCGAATGTGCGTGTCGGTTAAGAAACTGAATTCACAATGGAGAACAAGATGATTGCGAAGAAGATTCTCATTTCGGCTTCGGCCGCTGCTATGGCGTTCGCGCCGGTTGCTGCTTCGGCTGCTCCGGTTGCTGTCGAGCGTTCGTCGGCTTCGGCTAAGGACACCTCGGAACTGGGCGGCGCTGGCCTGATCATCGCCATCCTGGCGGGCATCGCTGTGGTTGCCGGCGTCATCATCGCTGCCGATGACGACGACGACACCCCCGTAAGCGTCTAAGTTAGTCTTAGATTTAAAGAGCCGGTCGCGGAGGTTTGCTCCGCGGCCGGTTTTTTCGTGCGCGCTCCGAAAGCGTTTCTCGAGTCGCACGCTTTGGGATGGCCGCTAGAATAAAATGAGCGGCCACGAACCGCCAACGCGATTCGCCGGCAATCCTATTCACGCAGTCACTGCGGTCGAAGCCGGCCCCGGGTCACTTGCCCTCGGCCCTCGCTCTGCTATGGCGCGCGCAACACTTTATCGAACGAACAGGATACCCATGGCG
>CERH01014319.1_pt1 | contig 24620 bp, 7 predicted proteins | sample 530991 | NCBI WGS metagenome assembly CERH01 (sample SAMEA2621191, study PRJEB7988) | marine metagenome | biome: marine biome (ENVO:00000447); feature: mesopelagic zone (ENVO:00000213); material: "saline water (ENVO:00002010), including plankton (ENVO:xxxxxxxx)" | depth 800 m | reverse complement strand
ATTACCAATAGTAACGTTGTCTGCAACAGCTCTTTCAGTACCATAATACCATGTCTTAACTTTGTATTCATAATCAAATCTAGCAATTTTTCTGAGCCCTATAGTTAAATTATAGTCATAGGGGTTAACTTCAGTTACATCCTGATAACCTTTGTTTACAGCTATATAATCCTCTCTCTCTGTCATAGGGGTGCCCATAGACATAGAAGTATAAAAAGTTGAGTATTTAAAAAACTGTGCGTTACAAGTTAATAAACCAAACAACATAAGTATTATAAAAGCGTATATGTATTTTGTATTTTTCATCCTACAAATATAATAATTTTATTTTGAAACATCATTTTTATATATATCTATTTGATCGTAATACATATCTATAAATTCATCATTATCTAAAACTCCTAATTCATCTAAAATATCTATAAATTCTTCCATATCCTTTTTAGTTTTATTTTCTGTTTTATCCTTCCATTCTGTAAAAGCAATAAATGCTGCTGTTTCTATATTACCATTATCGTAATGATACATTAATTGTTTTATTTTATCATCTTTTAAATAATCGTATTCAAAAGCAGACTTAACTCTTCTGTATATACTATTATAGTCATCCTCAGTTAACTTAGGTTCTTTTATACCAGATCTTTTATTTCTTATTTTATAAGCCTCTAATGTTGCCTCAGCTATTTCTACGTATAAATCATCTATATATTGTTGTTGATATTCACCTTGTTTTATACGAACACCATCTTTGTCTACATAAAAACCACTAGGATCAACTCTATATTTAAATGTTCTTAAAGCTTCCTTAAAGGCCATACTGTAATTAGCTTGATCTAATTTATCTTCATAAAAAACTTCATCTATCTCTTGTTGTTCATCTAAATCTATTCTTCTTGTTAAATCTATAGATCCACTAAATTTAGTTTCAACTAAACCAGGTACAGCGTCTTCTAGCATTTTATTAAACATAGATCCATACTCTAACTTTTCATTATCTGTTAAACCACCTGTTACAGATATGTATGCATTATCAATTAATTGATACCAAGGATTTTTATCTAAATTTGTAAATATAGATCCAATACCTTCTTTCCATTGAGTTACATTAAAACCTTCATTTCCAAGAGTTTTACCAAGTAGTTGAGATATATCTTTTATTAGTTTATCATCACTTTTTAAAGCGTACTCATACTGATTCATTCCCATCGCATCAGGATTATTCCAAATTTTTCGATCTCTCCAAGTATCGTAATTAAAAACAGTTTTGGAAACAAGATTTAACATAGGTGAGCTAGTTAATATATCCCTATAATCACCTAATCCTGGAGGTAAAGCGTTTTGAAACCTTCTACCGTAAATATCTCTTTCATCACCCCTAAGTCCTATAACAGGAGTGTAGTTAAATATATTATTTCTACGTGCATCATAATCGTCTCCTGTTATTGATTTATAAGCTAATGACTCAAATGGAGCATTAATAAAACTTAATCTTTCATCTTTACGTATTTTGTAGTATTTAGGCCTACCCTGTTCATCATTCCATCCAGTTATTATTATATGATATCTATCTCTTTCATAATCAGGTATAAAATTTAAGTAAGGTTCTCTTTTATCTTTTAAATATCTTTCTAATCTTTGAATCTCTTCTTCATTACCCTCTTCATTAGCTTTATCTAATTGATCTAATATATCATCTTCTTCCTCTTCTCCAGTCCACTTGTATTTTCTAAGGTTGTAAGCCATTAAAGCCATACCAAACATAAGTCCATATTGAGTAGCCTCATAAATAAATATACCAGGGTTTCTTTTTATATGTTTAGCACCCCTATACATTACTTGCCAAGCGGCATTTAAATAAGAGAATCCAGCCTTATCCATGGCCTTTATAGCTCTACCACCGTTATTAAAGTTTGCGGTCTCTACAGCGTTAGCAACAGCCCTTTTCTTTATTCTTTCAAGATCAACACCTGTTGGCTCCGCACCACCATTTTTCTTTTTATACTCATTTATATATCTTATTTCCCATCTTCTCATATTAGCCAAACGAGCCATTGTTTCTGACCACTGATTTAATCTACTCATCCATCTTTTAGCTGTATTCCAACCACCTCTTGATTCTGGGTTTGTAAATGCATCATACTCATTTTTTTGTAAAATTGCAGATCCTTCTTCTCTAGTAGCTTGCTCCACAGCATCAACCTCACTCATTCCCTCTTGCTCCATAAGTTGTTTTACTCTAGCCGCTACATTTCCTTGACTAATTTCCATCACACTACCATAACCACCCAAACCATAATCAGTGAAAAACTCTAAGTTACCACCCAGTCTAGCGTACTCTTTAGATCTTTCTCCGCCAACAAAAGCGTCTCTACTAACAGCCATCCAATCACTAAAAGCCATTCCGTATTTTATAGGTAACATACTTCTCCACCACAGTCTACCACCGCTATAAGTGTCTGTAAAATGTGTTTGTTGAGTGAAGTCAAGAATAAGGTTAACTAAGAAAAACGTAGGGGCTCCTACACCAGTAGCAAAAGTTTTTAATATTTTTCCTGGTACACCAAAAAATCCTTCAAGAATTTTTAAAGGTAAGCTTAATTGTCCCTTCTGAATATTAGTGTCATGTGGTGTTGCTATAAAACTTCTGTAAGCATCGATTGTCATAGCAAATTTAATTTTTTTACCATCCTCCATAACCTGAACCTCTACATGGGTTTCTGGGTTTACAGACTCACCAGGCTTTAAAGTATGCCCCACAGCTTCTTTTACTGTTATAGGTTTACCATTTCTTAATCCAAATAAATTAGAAAATCTTTTTTTCTGAACAGGATCTTGTGTTGTTTCAGCGTTTTCTATTGTTTTAATAAATTCATAAATACCTTTTCTAGATCTGTTATCAAACCTTAATTTATGAGCAAGTGCTATACGTTGTTGTAACAACCTTACAGGATCAGTGTATAAAATACCATCGCTACCATGTTTTAATGTTTGCATGTATTTATCTATACCATCAACTCTGTATTGATTATCTCCTCTTAAATTAAGAACATTTCTTTCTGAAAATATAAGGTAATCAATAAACTTTCTAGGTGAATAATTTATATCTTTTAACTCATTATAAAGCTCTTCTGATATAAGGCCCTCTTCATAATCTTCTTTTAATACTCTTTTGTATTCATCAAAAACTTGATCACTTTTTCTTTTTATAAGATCAAACTCTTTAGGCCCTTCTCTTCTTTTCATAGCCTCAATCATACCCTCTGCATATTCTTTATTTACAGTTTTATTATCTTTTGCTTTTGGGTGTTTTCTTCTATGATACTGATCCCCTTTATAGTTTATTCCTGTAGGAATCTCTACAATATTACCTTGACCGTCTTTAGCTATTAATTTGTATTTACCGTCCTCTACAGTATAACCCATTCTAGAAACAGTAGGGTCTAGTAATTTATCTAATTCTTTTGTTAATTCAGATATTTTTTCTTTATATGGTTTAGTTTTTTCATCTATTTCTTTAAACCTAGACTTTTTACGATACTGAATACTTTTTGTGATAGAAGATTCTATAGTTTTTATTTTTTTTACAGCATCATTAATTTCTTTTATGATCGCATCAACAACAACTTTATTTTGATCAGAAAGCTGATCTAGTTGAATAATTCTTTCTAGGGCATTTAACATTCCTATATTTTCTATCTGCCCTTTAGTTAAAGCTTTACCGCCTTTTTTAAGTTTACCTTTAATTATAACTATATTATTTTCATCTCTCCATAAACGAGTATTCATTTCATCTATTTCAGATTTAGCTGCACCTGGTGCCTGTAACCATAATGTTAATTGAGATAAAGCTTCAAATTCAGCTTCGCCCATATTATACTGATCAGCTAATTGTTGCAACCTTTTCTTTATAACAAACTTAGGCTCAACAAGTTGTATCATAGCATCATCACGAAATCTTCCAGACCTAATATACTCAAATAATCTACGTAAGCTTTGCCTCTTACCACCAGACATTTTAGATCTTGTTCTGGTTTGTAAATCATCTAACATACTATCCATATTTTCTTCTGACAATTCTTCTTTAGTAGGAGTTTCGTTTATAGAAGGAGCATCCTCCGTAACATCTTCTTGAACAGATTCTTCATCCAATTCTCTTTGAGCCATTTCCTCTTCAGTAATCTCTTGATTACCCTCTAGATCTGAATCTTTATTTGCATCAATACCTCCAGGTCTTTCAACAGACTCTATCTCGTTTTTAAAGTAATCTCTTATTTGATCTTCTTGTTTTTTTGTAAACTTTTCACCTTCTTTTAAATTAGATTTTATATAATTTATACCAGCATCTATAGAAGTAGCTATATTAGAAGTAGCTCTAAGAGTTTTTTCCATAACAAATAAACCAGCTTTAATAGTTGGTGTTATCATAAATGGATCACTATAAGCTCTAGTGCCTAAAGCTTTACGTAATTCTTTTAGTCTATCAGCAAATTCATTTAAGACGTGAAATCTTTGAATGCCTCGCTCATCAAAAACATCTCCCTGTCGTTTATCGATGATGTCCTTGGAGACGTCCCCACGGTCAACCGCTCCTTGCCTTCTGGTAAGTTCTGTTTGGATGTTAGTCTCAAACGACTTTTGCTCTTGTTTAATTGTTTCATATTCGCCATTTGTAAAAATTTTAGTGTTAACATGTCCGTTTTCTATGGTGTTTATAATATTTTCACCAAGTGTTGATTGTATTTCTGCTAATGCTTTAGCAGTATTTTGTAAATATTTTGTTTCAAATTCTTTTACATTTTCTAATGTAAGTCCTTGATCTATTAAGAACTCAGGAATAAATTGAAAAGATAATCCTATATTTTGCCCTTGTTGATTTTTGTGTATTGAAAACCCAGTTATACCATTTTTTGTAAGTATATTAGAAACTTCAGCCATTTCAGAGTCAGATAAAGATTCTGTAAACTCAATTCTTGTAAAAGGTCTAGCATTAGGATGAGTTGAGTCAGTTGTTTTAGAAACAAACACAGACTCTTGATTATTATCTAACCCTATTTTTATAACTTGATCCACAACACTTGTGATATCTGTACCCTTAGTAAACAAAACTTCAGCATCTATGCTAGGTTCTGCTTGATTCATATAAACTCCCTCTGATAAAGAAACTCTTCCTGCTTCAGGGTTTAGCTTTACTATAACATCATTAAGATCAACAACAGCTTGATTTAGCCTTAATTCACCCTGCATAGCATCTATCATAGCGGCCTCTATTTCTATATCTGAAGCACCTCTTGCTTTTGCATCTGCACCAGCTTTTGAACCAACAGCCTCTAATCTAGCTTTTTGTTCTGCGGTTACATTACCTATATAAGCGGTAGCACCGATCATCATTCTTTCCGTTGCGTTAGAAGCCTCTACCTGATCTAACATTGTAGCCTTTTCAAAACCAGATTTACTAGAGTCGTAATTATTATCAAACCAAAATTGTTTTTCTATAAACCACATAGCAGCTTGTAAATCATCTATATTGACTCCAAGTTTTTCAGCAGCTCTAGCGTATACACTTTGTGCGAAAGCAAAGTCCTTTGGATTAACACCATTTTCTTGAAAAGATCTAGCTCTCCAAGGAAGACCTGAATCAGCATAAAGTAATCTTTTTAAGTTTCTTGCAGCCCAAACATCTATAGTAGCTCTTCTGTTTCTACCAGAAAGATTTTCTGTAAATTGTTTTGTTTTTAATCCTGGGCTATTGCTCATCCAGTTACCATATAAAACTCTTGTTATAGCACCCGTAGTTCCTGTTATACCAAACTTCATTCCATTCATTTTTGTTATACCAGAATTTTCAGAAGCTTGTTTTATCATGCTTATCATTTTATTTCTAGTCTTAACTAAGTCTGGGTTTCCTAACTTACCTGAGTCAAATTTTTCTATTATCTCTTGAACTTTTGTATTATAGTTTTCTAAAGCTGTATCAAAATACCCTTGACTATACATCTGTATAGCCTCAGATGCTTTTTGAAAATTAGCTTTAGGTGAAGCCTGTGGAGACGTAACCCCCAACAACTCAATAAATAAATTAGCATTAGATCCAAACTTTTTTTGTATAGCATCTTTTGTTTTACTGTACCATCCAAAATCTGGATCCGAAATAGATCTTCTTGAATTAAAATCTTGAATTATTCTTTCTGAAGAAAACTCTATTTTCTGCTGATCATTCATTCCTTCAAGTAAAGGACTGTCGCTAAAGTTATATCCGTAAGTTTTAAAAACAACTTGATTTTTATCATTTATAACAATACCTCCATCTTCAAGCACTATCTCCAGTGGCATAGATGTGGGATCAGCTTTAGCTTCTTGTATTTTTACTAAAGCCTTTTGAATAGCTTCTAGTTGACGTTTTGTGTATCTTCTTTTCTTAATTTTATTAATAATACTTTCGCTATCTATAAATGGCTTCACAACAACATCTGGTTGAATACCAGTAGTTTCACTTGTTGAGGCTTCTAAAGAAATTTTAGCGTTTTCAAAAGATTTTGTATTTAAATTAGGATCTGATGAAAAAACAGTACCCTGAACACTTTTAAAAACATTTCTTAAATTATCTACAGATTCTCCAAAAGTTCTACCTATCACCTGACCTGTAGAAACTTCAGTCCACTCTTTCTTCCAAGGGTTCTTTTTAATTTCTATTTCTCTACCGTTTATAGCACCTTTGTAGGTTGCTGTGTTTAAATCAAACTTAAACACCCTATCACCTGGATTCTTTCTTACATTTTTTCTTTCTACAAAAACAAATTCATCTGGAAGTAATCCTATTTTTTGATCAGCAAAAGGTCTTTCTTTAGGAGAAACATAATTATTATCTCCCTTTTTAGGCATTGTTCCATCTTGGTTTCTTAAGTTTTTGTTAAAATTAACCCAAGAATTTTGCCCTCTAGTCTCTGTAGTCATAGCTCTTCTAGCATTAGGGCTAAACATTCTAGAGTGATTTTGCCAAGCTATCTCTTCTCCTATAACACCAAATCCATTTCCTAACTCTGTATGTCCGTAATAATCATGAACTGCTCTAAATAAATCATTAACAAGTAATGGCTTACCATTTACATCCACCTGTTCAGTTGGTCTTAATAAAGGATTGTCTTGCATAGCCTTTTCTGAAATCTCAGCTTCACCATAACCCTCTAGTGTTGAGTATATATATAGATGATTATTATCTCTAACATCTTTAATCATTTGGTCACTATTAGCATAAGGCTCACCTGTACCTTCCCATATCTCTACCTCAACACCATCACTAATCATTTGATTATACTGCATTTGCACCTCTTTAGATAAAGCTTCATAGGCACTTTTTGTTTTAGGATCCTCAGGATTATTTTCCATAGAGTCATACGCATCAGCTATCCTTTTAGATCTTTCTTCATCTCTTTTATCATCTACTTGTGGAGGTGTGTAATCTATACCTAAATTTTTTGCGTTTTTAGCTATATAGTCTTTTGTTGATTGAGTTGTGCCTGGATTAGGATCGTTAAACACCCTTTGTCCAGCAGGAACATTTGTTGAATTACCAGCATAACTTCTTGTCGATTCTCCTTCAAAAAGATCTAATTGTTTACCATCATCAGAATCAATATTGGTTGTGTCACCAAGCCTTCTTCTTAAGTTTATTAACTTTCTTTCATCTTTTTTATTTTGATCATTAACCAAATTTTCATTAAGTTTTCCTTCTTGCAAAGCTTGATTTCTTTTCTCAATATTCTGCTCTATTGTATTTATTTCTTCTTGAATCTGATTTCTTTCTTGTTGTAAAAACTCCTCACTCTTAAAATCAATTTGTTTATTAAGTCTAGATCTATTAGAATCATTTAGCTCTACAAAAATCTCACCTTCAGCACCTGGTATAACAACAGAAACATCGTCTGGAGTTACCTCTAAAGTTATAATTTCTGTTGATAAGCCTTGTTCACCTCTTTCTTTAGAAAGCGTTTCGGCCATTTCTTTACTTGTTGTGAAAGGATTATGGCCATCATTTAAAGAACCTACTCTATAAACAGTAATTGTTTTTTTATTTTCAAACAATTTGTTTTTTAAATCATTAACAATTTCTTTACCCTTTTCTGTTTTAGAAGCCTGAACAACTTTTGCCTTTTCTTTTCCTTGACCTAGATTTCCTCCACCTAGATCAGAGCCTTTATATTCATTTACAGACTCATCGAAATCTAAATTAGGATCTATCAACTCTTCTGGATCTGATTTTTTATTTAATGTGTTTTCAACTAAATCAGACACCTCTTTATCATTTTCAACAACAACCTCAACATCTTTTCTATCTAATCCACCTTCGTTTATAAACTTAATTATATCTTCTTTACTTACACTATTACCATCTACAGAGTAAGCTGGAGATGCTGGATCCACTAAAACAGTTGTGGGTTGACCATTAATAATTACAGTCTTTGTTTCAGGAGCTGTAAAGTTTGGATCAACCTCTTGATCAAGTTTAAATAAAGCCGCTTCAGAAGTTTCTTCCCAAGTCATGTTTTCAAACATGTCAATCTGCTCTCCCATTGGTCCCTTTTTATGCTCATCAATAGCATCTAAATAATCTTGACCTTGTGCTCTAGCTTCTTCAGATAACGGTTGCCCATCAGGACCTATTCCTGAGTCAACAAACTTTTGCAACTCAAGCTCCATTCCTTTTGCTGTCCTTAAATTAAAAGCACCAGACGCACCATAACACAATATAGCTGTAACAGCAAATTTTTTGAGAGCTTCATCTTTAGTAGCCCCAAAGGTCATTTCCCAAGCCTCGTTCCAATTTCCATTTAAATTGTTTAGATTTTGCGTAAATTCACCAGCATACTCTGCTAGTATCTCAGATGTACCCCCTAATCCAGTTCTAGTGGTCCAGTAGGCAGCATTTGTTGTGTTAGGAGCTTTTTTATATGCTGATAATAAAAGATTAGCATATTTACTTTTACCAAAAAATAAATTACTAAGAGTTGATTGAACAAAACCTTCTGCTGCACCCATTCTCCAGGTAACCTGATCGCCTGATGTTAACTCAAAAGAAGAGGCTCCAACTATAGTTTCTTTAAGTATATCTGAAGAAACCCTACCCACTCTTGAGCTGTTAATTATTTTTTTGTATTTTTTTACATTTTGAGATAAATCCCCAAGTTTATTAAGGTTATTTACAGCAGATAAAGAAAACTTTCTAGTAGCAAGAAGTTCAGCTACAATTACAAATAACATACCTATACCACTACCCAATGTTTGGGACCAAGCAAATTCAGACTCTTGCTTTGCATCTTCTGTCATTTGGCCAGTTCCCTCTTGTAAAAGTCTTGCTACTTGATCTCTTTGTTCAATTTCTGTTAATTCTTGATTTGGTTCATAAGCAAACCCACCTGTCAAAGTGCTTAAAAAACTACCAATATTCTTAAAACCTCTTCCTATTTCAGTTCCCATAGATTCAGCGAAAAGACCAGCTCCAGTTCTCTCAGAGAAACCTTCCGTTGGATCGTAGTTCCAGGCTATTATTTCTGAAACACCAACTAAATCATTCCAATTTTTTTGATAATCAGCCGCAAATTTTGAAGCAAGCTCGTACATAAATTGTAAATCTTCTTTTTCATAACCCTTACCAAATAATATGCTCATATTGCTAGCAAAATTATTCTTTTTTGGATTAAGAGCTCCGTAAGAATCCATGTCTAATTTTATAATAGGACCCTGATAAAGAGGTTGTGGTCCAGAGGCTCCTATAGACGTACCTTGTTGGGTGGCAGGATCAGGTGTACCAAACATATTGTCAGGCAACCCTATTTGGTCAGAAGCTAAATAAGGATTTTGATCTACCTCTCTATAGTATTGACCTCTAGTTCCTTTAGTACCCATTCTAACAGGTGTTCTTGAATTAGTGTAAACATAATTCATTAAATCTCCTACAAGAATTTTTGAGCCTGAAGGAAGTGTTATAAAAGTATTATCATGCATATACTGCATGTGCATAATTTTACCATTTATATTATGCATATTATCTTTTAACTTATGAAGAGCAGCGTCTGTACCAAAATCCTCAACATATTTATTGTATAATTGTAAAAACTTTTCTCTATTAGTTAGTATTTGTTGAACACTATTATCAAATTCTATTTTATTGGCTGGAGCCAACTTAACATCATCGCTATATTCCCCAGAAACTAAATTAAATAACTCTTCATAACCAGGTAAACCTTCTTTTCTAATATCGTTATATATAGATCTATTTTTTTCTTTAGTAAGTAATAATTGAGTTAACTGATTAGCAAGAGCGTCTTTTTCTTTTTTAGTTAGTTTTTCGTTTTTTAATTGATTTGTTAACTCATTTTCTTCACGCAATATTCTTTGATAAGCTTCACCAAGTCTAAACATGGTCATTGTCTTATTACCATCCATAGCAGCGTTTTCTCCCTCATAACTTAACCCATAAGTAGCGGTAACCCTATCGTATATATTTTTGTTAAATAAATACTCATAATCATTCATAGCCTTGATTATAGCAGGATCAGAAAATATTTCTTCGTTAGTTTTACCAGCAGTCATCTCTCTAATATCCTCAGATAATCTAACTATACCAGTCATGTTATATTTTTGTGCAAAAGTATTTCTAAATGATTTAGGGTCCCCGTAAGCTGTAAAGTCCTTTTGTGCATACTTTTGATTTTTACCCAGCTGTAAAGAATCTATAAGACCAGACTCATTAGATAAATAAGCACTAGCATCACCAAACAACAAAGCTTCTGGACTATACAAAGAAGATATATTCTCCATGTATTCAAATTGAAGTTTTTTAAACTGTTCTTCACTTATATCATCTATAGTTAATGCGTCTAATGGTAATTGAGCATTGTCTATTTTTTTATTTGAAAAAACATCATAATTAAATACCAAAAATTCATTCTTGTCATTATCATCATAAATTGGATCAGAACTAACTGTTTGACCTTTTGCTACCAATTCATTAGCATTCATAATTGATTGATTATAAATACTTATATTTTGATTGTAGGGGCCTTCAGAGTATGCATCATTAATAAGGCTTTCTCTTTCGTTTAGGGCCACGTATTCAGTTTTTAAATTTTCTGGTAAATCATTCCAGTTTTTAACACCAGCTTCTTCTAAAATTAGTCCTTTTTCTTTTTGAATATCTTGAAACTCGTAAGCTAAATCCAGTAAAGAATTGTACGCATTAACACCATCTTGCGTTAAGTAATTATAATTACCTTTAGATATATAATTTATATTAGCAAAAGGGTCTCCAAAATTAACAAGTTCTGTTATATTTGGAAAAGACTGAGTGTATGAAATAGATTCAGGCATATTTATTTTTGGAGCCTTAAAAACAGTTTCTTGCCCCGTCCAAAATTTCTGTGCATTTTCTTCTGTAATAGGCTTTGGTCCAAAAACAGAAGTATCCATGTTAGCAGATATTCCATATATATTGGTATTCTTACCGCTATCGTAATCTTGCTTGGTTTTAAGTTTAGCGTCTACTATTTGTTTATTTACCCTAGGTGTGTTTTTATATGTCTTTTTATTATCTTCTTCATTAAGTATATTTAAATACTCTTCATCAGATATGTTTTGTTGCCATATAGCAAGGCTTGATTCCGCAGTGTTTAATTTAGTTAAATAATTATCCACCTCTTCATCAGTCATATAACCGTAACCCAACTTCTCTCTAGCTCTTGGATCGGTTATTAATCCCATTAAAGTTTCTATTCCCGTTTTTGTTTGTGGTATTTTGTATGATTCAGAAAAGTTTCCGTCAAAACTTGAAGTTTCAATCATATCTCCTAAAGAAGATATAGCTTGATCTATTTGCTGATCACGAATGTTAAGCTTTTCTTGATTGGTTTTTAAGTTATATTCTTCTTTTAATTTTGTTTTTATGTTTTCAGGAACCTGACCATGTGGAACGTTGCTACCATTTTTTTGGTAATAACCTATATAATCGTTGTATACCCAAACATCTTGATCTTGATCTGGAACAATAGCACCTTCTTGAGCTTTAAAGGTTTTTTTATCTGTTTTCGTTTCTGATAAATCCGATGTACCATCTTCCAAATCTGATGTAGAATCTGCCAAATCTTTTTTTTTTAACCCATAGTGATTAACTATTGAGTCAAGTTCCTCTTGGGATAACCTATGATCGGATAACTTTTCATACAAGTCTTTAACCATGCCCTGATAATCTCCATCATATTGAGCTAATATACTATCTACTTCATATTGTGACAATCCGTGATTTGTCAACTTTGAGTAAAATTCCTGTATGAACTTTATAGCGTTCTTATCCTTTTGATAAATTACTGCCATTTTTTAATTATTTTATTTATGTTCCTGGAAGTTTCCAGTTATTTTTATTACTTACGATACCACCCTCTGCATAAGTTGGCCCTCCAGATTTACCGTAAATACCACTGTTATTAATTTGTTCTGCCTTACTTATAAACTCTGAATAATACAAATTATTATTACCAGTAGTAGTAAATTGACTCATAGGTACATAAGTCTCAATACCTTTGTCAGATTTAAATATATCTTCTGGCCTTACATCACCATCTTTAATTATACTTCTTTTTATATTATCTGGATCTTGTGGTTTAAAGAACCCTCTATACATAGGCACAATAACACAATATTTAGCGTCACTAGGATTAGATGGTCTAAACATCTCATTACCATCAGTCCACTCTCCATCCATTTTCTTACCAGTTCTAGAGTCAATAGGAACCATAGCGTGCCTTGCCCCACTAAATGTACCTGAAGTGTCAGTAATGTATTTTTCAGCTACCCTATTTATAGGAAGAAAGCTAGTGTTGTTTTGAAATTCTCTATAATCACTACCTGTTATATTTTCTTTATTACCTGTATACTTATATGTACTAAAAGTTGATGATTCACTAAACGTATCATGAGTAGGGTAAAGGTGAGCAAACTCTCCAGACATTCTAGAGGTTTCCCAGTTATAGCTAGGCGTTTTAGCTTTTTCTTTTGTCATGCTTATAGAAACAGTTGTGCCTTTAGTAAATTTACTTTTGTTAAACCTATTTTGATTAGCATAACTTTCTAAAATTAACTCTCCAGCATAATCATTAAAAGTTACAATTTCTTTATTATCATATACAGATTTTATCGGATTTCCATCTGGCCTAAACTCTTCACCTAAATTTTCGTTATTTTTCAACATAGGTATTACAGCGTTTATTTGAGCCTGATCAACCTCGCTTTCTAGTATACCAAATTTTTCAGAAACGTATTTCCTAGCAATTTGATTAGCTAAAGCGTCTCCAAAATCATTACCCCATGTTTGACCATTCCAAGCAAATAAACCAATAGCTTGATCTCTTATTTTTCCAATAGACTCGTTATCAGCTTCATATTTGTTTTCACTTACTTGATTTAATAAATTAGTAAATTTAAGTTTTTTTGAAGCCAACTCGTTTATAAAGTTTGTTGGTTTATCTAATTTTTGGTATTTATTCTTATCAAAAAATCCTGTATCAAAATGTTCAAAAAACAATTTATCTCCATACATTAAATTACCACTACTATCAAAACTTACACTGTCTCCAGAAATTTCTTGATTAAAAATATCATCTATTAAAAATTCTCCTGAACCAGCTTTATTACCCCTTGAGTCAAGCTCTATTACCAATCCACCACTTTTACTTAAAAAGAAACCATTATTATCAACTAAATAATCATCTATATTCTCTGGATCACCACCATCTCTTAAAACTAACTCTTGCTGAATTGTTTCATCATTACTCCAATAGCTATCTTGAAAAATAAATGGTTCATTTCTTAATTCCATACTAGCTAGAATCGTGTTTTTGTTTAAGTATTTAGGCCTTTGCTCTAAGTTAGAAACATCTACTTTTCTATTTCCGTATTCATCTTTTTCATTAATGTAGGATAAAAAATCAGTTCCGTTTGTAACCCAAGTATTACTATGATCGGCAGCCCTCGTAACACTTCTTTGCATGTTTTGAAAATACCTATCAGTTTTTATATCATATAGTTCACTGTTTGGGTTTAATTTATCAGCGTTATTAATAGCGAATTGATCTAACTGATTCATCGCTTCGTCATGTACTGAATGAAATTTATCTTGGAAGTTGGCTTCAGTTTTATTAAACTTAGCCATTGGTGGGCCTTTAGTTTTGCCTTTGTTTAATTGCTGCTCTGCAAGCTTTTCTTTTAATTCAAGCTCCTTTCTTTTCAACCTAAGTCCTCTTGCGGCTAAAAAGTTTTTGTTATAATCAGGAAGTTGTATCGGCCCTTTTGGCGATCCAGTTAATACACCCATTTTATTAGTAATTTATTTTGCCCGTAGGCTTATACATTCTCATTCCGCCTTTAGCGTTTTTAGTTCCACCTATTTGTTTTTCTTGATGCTCCATAGCTTCTTTAGTCCACTTCGTCATTAATGTGGCCATTAACTCCATAACCCCATCAGCATTTTGATTTGATAATAATTTTTCTAAAACTTCAACATCTTTAGATGGCATAATAACTTCACCACCTGTCATTTCTCCTATCTTCTCCCCATCTCTAACAAGATCTATAGGATTTGTTGAATGTTCTTCTTCACCTGGAGAAACCTCTGGTTGACCAGCTTCCATCATATCTTCATTTTCCCCACCCTCTTCCATTACTTCTTCATTCTGACCACCCTCTTCATACTTAGGGACTATACTTCCATCTTTAGATGTTAATATGTTTCCTAGCATCGTTGATCCAGCACCAACATTTTGTAGTTGAGCTATCATTATAGCTGTTTCTAAATCTGCGGTACTTTCAAGTTCTTGTTTATATATATCAGACATCGTTTGATCTGCTTTAAACTCCTGGCCACCAAGAGCAGTTGACAATGCTGTTATATCAGCTTCTTTAGCTTTTTTAGCAGCCTCCTCTAATTGAGTTTCTTGCCCCTCTATATTTAAAGCTTGAGTAGTTAATCCTAAATCAGATTTATTTTGTGCATCTAAAACCTGACTTAATCCAGCTGTTGCTTTTGCTCCGCCCTTACTTAAGTTTGCTAAAACATTTGCTGTTGTTTGTTCTTGAGCACTTCTTTGATCATCCAAAGCTGTGGTGTCTATTTCTACATCTGTACCTCTTCCTTCAACCTGACTAATTCTATCTTGTATTGTAGCACTTGGATCTGGAGTAAGAATGTTAACTAAATTATCATCAAACTCACCTATAACCTGACTTGGGTTTTGAACATTAGCTAAAGCTTCTTCTAATGCTTGTTGTTGTTGTTGTGTAGCAGCATACTGTAAACCATAACCAAGAAGGTCGCTACCCATATCAACTAAAGGGTTGCTCATAAACGAACTTAAAAAATTCATAAAACCATCCTCAGCCTTTCTAGGGTTCTTTTTATACTTTTTTGTAGAGTATGTTTTACCCCCCGCTTTATAAGTAGGCATTCCTCCTGGTCTATATACTTTTCTATTTTTCATAATAAATATTTACAAATATAGTTTTTTAAAATTATTTAAACAAGTTAATCATCACTAAGTTCACTGTTGAATACAGTAGAGCCAACGCTAAATATTTCTATTGGCTGATTAGATAGTTTACTTAATCTTGTCTCCATAAACCTACCTTTTACTCTATCTCCTTCTGCAAAAGCATTTCTAACAACAAATAAAAAGAATTCATCAAACGTTAAATCTATAACGTTACCATCTTCATCAAGTGTTGTTGGGGGCTCCACTAGGGTTAATTCTGTATCACTTACTACAGCGGATATTGTTCCGACTAAAACGTTTTGTTGAGTTTCTTCATCAAAGTAGAAAAGTTGATCTCCGTATTCGTTTGATGTAGGATCGTCAGATGTTCCTATTATAAGGTTAGAATTAGTAAAACTTGTACCTGAGCCAATTATAGTGGATGTAAGAACGTCATTATCATCTGTCGTAGTAGACCCCGTGCCAACACCAATAATCTCTCCACCCACTCCATTTTGAGTTACAAACGGTATTTGTGCATAAAGCTTACCTTCTCTTTCATCAAAGTTGTTTTGATTTATAGACGTTGAACAAAGATCAGTGGTTAGTCCTACATTTGTAGTTTGTGTAGATTCTAATGTGATTGACTTATATCCTTTTACTGAAGATGGCCCTTTGTTAAAATAAAAATCTAACATTGTTTGATACAACTCTCCGTAGAATGTATTGTAGTTTTCTTCATCTTCATCGTGAATATAAAGACCTGCGTCTTTCCATGATACAAACTTTCTATTTATTTTACCATAATAATCAGCAACATGAGAATAAAATGTTAACCATCTTTTTTGTTTTTCAGCAAAAGAAACTACAGAACCCTCTGTTATTGTTGTATGATCTAGTAAGAAATCTTGCCACTCTTCATCAGACCCCTCAAAAACAGTTTCATAATATTCCCACTCATCTTGGTTTTGCATGATCTCAGGAAACTGTATAATATACTCATTGTGTTTAGGATTATAACCACCTTTAATTCTAAAGTGTTTATTATCTGACATTAACATAGCACCTGTTATAGAACCAAAACTTAACGACCAATTATACTGTGGATCATACTTATCATAATCATTTGATCTATCTCTAAAATAATCTGACATTTTAAGATCTGATATAACTGTAATACCATCTCTAGATAATCTTAACACAGCTCCTCTTTTTATATCAGTCCAATAAAAAACATTACCATTTTTTACAAAAGACTCTGGGTTTTTACTTATGCCATATTTAGCAAAAAAGAAAGTTCTTTTTCCAAGTATCTTATTAGATAAAGCAACGTTAGCTTCACCTTTGGCATTAAAGATAACATCCTTTTCAACAGGTATTCTATAAGTTTCATCTTCTTGAATCATTATAAGATCGGTGTCTCTAGATTCTATTTTTTGTATACCACCATCTACTCTGTCATAATCTTCCCAATTAAATAAAGATAGATTAAATGAGTTTAGTCCATTGTAAGCTGTGTCTGGTTGGTAAACATCTGAGTAGGTAATAGAGGCTTCTCTATTATCTTCTTTATAGTTTACCGAATATATATTAACCCTTCCTATACTAAAGTGATTTGTTTCTTGATAATCGTTTAAATAATAATCTTCCACACTAAAAGGAATGTCCGCTCCTGTTTCCTGTTGCATTATTCTAGACTTATAATAAATATCACCCGTTGTAAACTGACCTACCGCTGGTGTGTTTGATGTGACATTACCAAAAACATCTTCTGTAAAAACACCACCTTGATCCGCAATAGGAGCTCTATGTCTACCAGAAGCTTTGTCTATTTCATACTTTTTACCAAACTCATAGTATAAAGTTTCTTCAGGACCTGTTTCTTCTTTCGGTCTATATATTTCTAAAATAGCTTGTCTAAAATTATCTGTGCCATTTATAACATCTTGTTTAGAATACCCAGGAATAGTATTACCTTGAGCATCTTTAACCTCACGTACAACTAAAAAGTAACCATCCTCTGATCCGTCTGAAGCTAATGTATTTAATTCTTGAGCATTTTGTATAGGAGCCGCCTCATCAAAGGCACTGTAATATTTAAATCCTGATACATGAACATCTATATATTGATCTGATATAAGTTCATTTTGTTCTTGAGTTGGAGATATAGCAGACTGACTACCTGTTGTTATAAAACGAACTCTATCGCCTTTTACAAATCTATAGTCAAATATATTAACATCTGGATTAGGAACCCCTTCTTCACTAACAGCATCAAGAGGTATGTAAGAATCTGACCTACCTTTTAATCCAGCCATGCTTATATATATACGATCATCATCAACAGCATCACTTTGATTAACGTGAGCCTTTAATGCTCTAAACTGAACAAACTCATCAACAGTATTATTTCTAGAATAAAACCATCTATAATGACTAGCCCAATCAGGAGCTTGATGATTTATTTTCCATAGTATACTAACAGGACCGTTAATGTCTATATTAGCTTCATCTATAAGATCATTGTCTATATCTACATCCGCATTTGTTCTTTCTGTAGGAAACTTAACATAAGTTTTTGATTCATCGTCCACAAGAACCGTAGAACATCTACCCTTTTCATCGTAATAAACAAGACCAAAATTATGAAAAGCTCCACTCTTAAAAGAGGATACAGAATTTATACCCCCACCATATTGATTGTAAGGTGTTGTAGCATAAGTAAGCTGTGCTTTATTTTTAAAGTTATTGTTAGATGCTGGTAAATTAGCATTAATATTATTTATTAAAAAACTATATCCAGGAACATTACTACCGTTAGAACTAACCATTCTATATTCATACGCACTTAAGTTAGGGGGTTCTCCAGGAAATACATTTTTCTTTGGGGCCACCCACTCTAATATTAATGTAGTACCATCAACAATAGGTCTTTTGTGCCAAGAAAAGTCATAATCACTTGCTTGTTCTGGCTTATCAGTTCCTAGTCCATCTATATCAGATTCATCATTATAAGATGGTATATCACTACCTGTGACAGGATTTAGTGCAGCTCTTAATTGTTCTGCAACGTGACTCATTTGTGTAGCCACATCTGTTTCTCCAGGAAGAGTTTGAATGTTATAATTAAATCGACAAACATGCTCTTGAGAGTCTTGAGCCTTAGCTGTACCTAGTTGGTTAAATTCTCTTCTTACTCTAAACTTCCAGTTAAGATCTATATTAATTGTAGCACCATCACCCCAATTAACTAACCCAAAATTAAATAATAATTTAACTCTAGGAAAACCTGTAACATCACCCGCATTAGAACCAGTATACACACCATTTCCAAGTGGGTTATCGGTAGTGGACTCTGATAAAGTTGGGATTGAAGAATCAATAACAACCTGTGTTGATTGACCTACTGTATTTAAACTGTGAGAGCTAAAACTTATATTGGCTGTACTATCACTAGCTATGGTGTCTATAAACCCATCTGAATCTGTGTCAGTACCTAGTGGGTTACCAAGGCCTAATGGATCTGATCCCCACCAAGCATTAATAGTATCTTCATCACTTTGGTTTGTACTAGGATCTATAGTTAAAGTTGGTGCATTTGTTATATTTAAAATACTACCAAGTGTATAAGCTAAATCATTTGTGTTAGATTGTTGATTATTGGTCCAATAAGGAAATAAAACAATGGATTGTGCCTCCTCGCCTGTTAAAGCTGTTGGGTTAGATGTAAAACCATATTGAGGTGTTAACAAAGTATCTGTTAAAGGAACATCAAAACCTTCTGTATAATTACCAAAAGCTAATCTATTGTTAGACAAAATAGTTTGTGTTGTAGCAGATCTAGGAACGTTATCAAATAATTTTGTACTTTCTACGCTATCTACATTAGTATACATTTTATCATTGTAAAAATTGACTGTTTGTGTGGAGTCTTGATTTATCAACCAAGAACCATAATCATTTTTTATTTTAGCCATACTTTTGAAATCACCTCTATTACCTTTTGAAAAGTTCCCAAGGTCTTTACATTTTAATACAGCTATTTCTATAAACTCAACGATACCTGAAGAGTTTTTTACAGTTACCTCTATTTTATTGTCTGATGATTGATTATTTTCCTGAGGTATATTATTCATACTAACTTGAGAAAGAGCGATGTCACTAATAGGAGACCATGCACTCACTTCTTTATCATAAAAATGATATCTATATTTAAACTGCCACATGCTACCGTGTAAGTTATTCTTTTTAAAATTTGGATCGGTTGCGTATGTGTATGTAGGATAATCAAGTGGAGGTCTTTTAATTAACTCCACATATTGTTTTTTATCTGCCGCTGGGTAAGTTGGGCTGTATAGTTGGTATGGATAATAATCACTTAATGAATAACCAGTAACAATACCTTCTTCATTAACTTGATAGTCTCCCACTATACCATCAATCAAAGCCATACTAGCTCTAGATTTCACAACATTAAGTGCATTAGGTTCTCCATACTGTCTTGAAGTCCAATAAAGTATATCTCCTATTTTATCAATATCATTTATTAAAAACTCTTTTCTCCAATTAAATACACTTGTTCCTGGATTACCACTGTCTCTAAAAATAGTTTGTATAGTATTAGTTTGTAAATCATATCTTAGTATATGATGAAGTCCTGCTCCAGGATCACTAGCTATCATATAATATATTTGATCGTTTTTAGTATCTTCATAATAACCTATACAACTATAATTTACAGGTGTTATATCTGGGTGTTGACCTAGGTTTGTTAAAGCTGTGACCGCACCTTCCATATAGTTTTTATCTGCTTGATCTACTATGTTCCAACCCATTGAAACTAAACCATTATCAGGCGTGTTCAGTTGTTCACTATCTCCATATGGCCCATTTACAATGTTAACATCAGGGTTTCCTTGAGTTAATATATTTACATAAAACTGATTAACAGAAACAGCACTACAGTTCCCTTCAAACAATAAAGCGTAAGCATATATTTGACCAGGAGTGTAGTTAGGATTACTTGTTATAAGATTAGGGTTATCAAACCAATCTTCATCATTCCAATATTCTGAGTTGTTATTTATTACAGTAACTGTTACCCCTGCATTTGAAAACATTACTCCATAAGTTTCTACAAAAGCTGTTAAGTAAAGTAATTGATTTTCAGCAGTAGATCCTTCATATTCTATAGGAGCTTGTATTTCTGGAGTATTTATATTTGACAAAGAAAATGCAAGACCTATATTAAAACTTGCAGCATAGTAACCCTGTTGTGTATCTGAAACGTATGATGATATAGGGTTATCTATTAATTGACCATTAAAATATGCTGAAGGGTTTTGTTGTATTACATAATCATATGCCTCTGGCCAGTTAGAATAATTAGATATATAATTATTAGATGGCATAAAAAGAACTGTTCTTTGTGGTGTACACTTACCAACTAAATTAGGAAACTCATAAGAAACTATTTTATTTCCCTTTATATTCTCTATAACACCTTCTGTGTTTGACTCAGAAGATATATTCCTTATATTTAAAGCATAGTGATAATCACCATTCTTCAATAGTCTAGGATCGGTGTCCTTGTCTAGTCCACCTACAAATACTCTTTTTAATTGTTGACTAGGCATTTATCTAAAGTTTTGGAGCCTGCTTAAATGCTTTTCTTGTAGTCTGTAAAGCCTCTTCTTTATTAAACGACTGCATTCTAGCTCTAGCAAGTCTCTTTTGATTATAAAATTCTTTTTTAGCAACCATCTTCTCATTCATATTGATTGCTCTTTTTCTATATATAGACTTCCAATATATATAAGCTTTTAAAGCTTCTTCAGCAAAAGCGTGTATTTTTATTTCATCTCCAGAAAGACCCGTAGATCCATCTGAAATATATTCTAATATTATAGATCCTGTTGCGTTTGAAAACTCAATAGTGCCTTCTTGTAAATTTTCTCTGTAGTAACCATTTGCATTATTACCACCTCCTTCTCCAAACCTACCATGTATACCGTCCCCAGGAATATTATCTGTAAATATAGGTGGATCAGTTTCGTTATCATCAATAGTTGATTTAGATCCGTGAACAAAATTTATTTTAGTTCTTTGACCTAAATAATTCATTTCTCCAGATCCATCCACAACACCTATTTTTACATAAGAAACATAGTCCAATGGTAATCTAACTGTATTTTTGTGATCTAAAGATAGCTCTATTGTTTTTATTTGTCTTACGGTATCAAAACTTAATTCTTTTAATCCACTTAAAGCCATTTTAAAATACCTTAAATAATCATGCTCGCTAGATTTTCCTTCTTCAACAATAAGATCTTGTATAACATCTTGCACAGAAACAAACTGTGCTGAATCCATGTTGTTATTTTGTTCGTACCAATTTTGATTAAAACTCATCTTTTATTTATTTAAGGTTATCATTAGTCATATCTTCTCTAGCTTGCCTCATAACACCAAATATTTGAACAAGGTTTTTTATGATCATAGACACAAAATCAGAAGGTATTGGGTAAGGGTCTGTATCGCCTATAGATGCGGATGACGCTATATACTTAACCAAAATAGAATCAATATCTTCGTTATTATACTTTCCGTATAAAAGTATAGCCCTACCGTCTATATAATAATAATCCCTACCACTCATCTTAACAGCCTTGTTATATAAAGTGTTATATGCACCACTGCTAGGCATTCTTGTAAAAACAATAGGTTTTCTAAATCTACCTGGATAATATCCAGGAATATCTAACTGACCAAATACAGCAGGGGCTCCATCAATTAGTCCTATAACATAAGTTCCAGTCACCAACTGTGCATTAGCAACACCAGGACTGTAGATATCAATAGAAAAACCACCCTTAGGCTCTATCTCTTGTATAAATATTGGAGACCCTACAGAAAAGCCACCAAACCCATCTGTACCAAGATAATCACCACTGCCAGTAAATTCCGTAGAAACCAATAAATTCTGTTCTTTTGCTATTTTATCTGCGTTTTTTAATACAAAAGCTTTTGCTAAATACTGCTGTGCAATTTCAACGTTCATAGTAGCACTTCCTGAAGAATCTAAAACATCTCCCCAATCCTCATTAGAAAAATCTACTGTGTATGGAGTGTCATTTATTATAATTTCTAAAGAAGTGTCAGATATTTGATCTTGAGATAAACTATCTGCGTCAATTGTTGTGTAAACAAAACCATGACTACCATCAGAATCCGCTGAATTAATTGTTAAATTTGAAATTTTAAAATCATAAAGACCTGTTAAAGTTATGCTAGCTGTTGTGCCTGGTGATAAAGTTGTGTTGTATGATAACTTAAAGTCTTTTAAAAATTTTTTAAAATCATTACTAGAGGATATAGCCTGTGTTAATCCTTGCCAACTGTATATTGTGTTTTTAAATTTTTTTGTATTAACATTAAAACTAATATTATGTTCTTTTGGTTTTTTATAAGTATCTCCTGTGTTTATCTTAAATGATACAATGTAATTATCATCCATTTTTAAAGGCCCGTTTGTAAGACTTATAAGATTAACATCAGGGGTTGAGGTTGAAGTTAGTGGAGTTGTTACCGTAACACCTAAAACTCTTCTTTGTTTCATAGCCACTGACGAAGGAGGTACAGAAGTCACACTTTGGATCGCCATGTCTTTAGGTAAAGAAATTATATCAGGCAACTCAGCAAAAAGAGGGATTGTGGCTCCTGGAGATTTACTAACACTCAATATTCTAGTTGATAAAAATTGACCCAAAACCTCTAATTCATTTTTTGAGGTAGCTGTCCCCTTTGTATACATAGAGTCCATTATTTGAGCCTTTATTAATGTGTCCCTTTCTTGATCAACCAAAGGCATAACATCTCTTAACTCTATTCTAGAGTCTTCATTAAGCTCTCCTCCATTTATGATTCTTAAAACTTGTTCTGCTATACTTCTTCTTGTTGCCATTTATTATTGCTTTTGATCTTTCATTTTTGATTCTGCGTAACCCAAAGGTTCTCTATCTCTAAGTGATATACCTATATAAGAAAGCATTCTTTGTGCTAACTCACTGTGTGTTTTTTCTGGCAATTCTAGCTCAACAGTATTTGGACTCGATGGGTTAAATACATACATATCATTAACCATAACGTACCCCCAATGAGGAGCTTTTGGTTTTCTAATGTATTCTAAAAATATTCTTTGTGAAAAAGGCTCTAACTGTCCACTATTCCAGGTTTCAATAAGATCTGAGTCTGGTTCATCATAAACCTCAAAACCCTCATCAATCATAACAGCAACCATATTACCTCCATCTATAGGAACGACAACACTTGATTTTCTTTTTGCAAGTTGATCTAAAGTTAATAGTTTAATATTTATTGGAACACCTGAACCTCTCTTATGCATAGATATAAAATGTAAATAATCATCAGGATAACTAAAGGCTCCATTTTTATTTGGATCAAATGGTGGGTATGGGTTAGGATCTGGCATAGCATTAGCTGGTATAAATATATTATTAAACACCAATAACTTTCTTTCTACTACCGTTCTTATATCATCTAATACAGAATGACTTAGCTCTAATACCTCAGATGGCCTATCTTTTCCTTTATATCTAGCAACCCTATCGTGTATTAAATCAATCTGTGCTCTTTCAGCTAACATATTAAACTCAGAAGGTTTTATAAACCCCCTTTGTTCTTTATTTGCTATAAATTGTATAAACTTATATAACTCATTAATCGTCATATCCAAACATTTTCAACAAATATAGCAAAAAAAAAGGGAGGCAACAAACTTGTACCCCCCTTATTGTTAATGTAAAATAATATTAATTATATTTAGATAAGTGTATTTTTATCTGGTCCATAATAGAACTACCAGAATCAGTCATACATTTATCAGCTAAAAAGTCCACTGGCTTAACTCCCAATGGCACTTTTGTTATTACAGGTCTTTTGTCTCCTTGAACCCACATAACTTGTTGAGCGTTCCAATCTATAATATTATGATTTTTAGCTCTAATTAAGGTTTGTTTAATTTCCATCTTAGGATCATCAAGTCCTGTTATAAATTTTTCAGGATCCTTTTCAGCTAAAACTTTCATA
>CERH01010909.1_pt1 | contig 25194 bp, 36 predicted proteins | sample 530991 | NCBI WGS metagenome assembly CERH01 (sample SAMEA2621191, study PRJEB7988) | marine metagenome | biome: marine biome (ENVO:00000447); feature: mesopelagic zone (ENVO:00000213); material: "saline water (ENVO:00002010), including plankton (ENVO:xxxxxxxx)" | depth 800 m | reverse complement strand
ACTTGTACAATTCGTCAAGGGCAAGTAGAGCCGCTCGAACTTGCTTAGAGGCATTCTCTTGTAGGGCTCTCAGGGCCTGGTATAGGTCGCCCATCTCTTGAAAGGCCTCCATGATGTTAGCTTGATGGATCCGGTACCTGCTTGGCTCGGTCATGAATTGAGTGCTCATCGCACGCCCCCATCAATCCACATCGCAACGGGACCGTCTCTGAAGCGCCGCCAGTCCCTCAGGACTACAGCCCGGCTATACTGGGCCGCATTCAGCGGTGGAGAGCCCTGGGCTGCGCTGTGGGCCGTTGCCAGGATGATTTCCGATCCTACTTCCTCCAGCGCTGCCGGATCGATTTCGTCAAGCTCTGCGCGGGTGAGGCGGTCCGATGTCCCGCAGATGGTGGAGACCATACGGTAGGCCAATTCTGAATAAGTCATGCTCTGTGTCCTGTGGTGGGTTGTTGGGTTGAATAGTCAGCCAGGCTACCCGACAGTGCGCCGGGTAGGCCGAGGACTATTCAAATCGCGATAATGGCGAAATTCGGATCGTCCAGATCGGCTATCTCACAAATCACGGCCTCATGTGGCTCGGTCCCTTCGGTGTAGTGATCAATCCAAAATCGATCGCCGATATCCATGATGCCCAGAGATTCTCCACCGCTGGCGATCATTGCGAGTTTGATCAAGGTGTCGACGATTTCACACCATTCAGAGAAATTGAGATCCTGGTCTGGGCTGTGAAGTTGTGAGTCAGTGTAGGTTGGGAAGTTCATGTCTTGCTCCTGGTTAGTGACACTATAATAGTCAGTTAGGACGTAGCGCCACAAAGTGGATGATAGCTGTTCGCTGCACTGCGCCGCAATATCTACACGATCACCATAGGCGACCATGTGGCGCCGCGCGTGAGTCAGTCCCGCCCGTCTGTGATCACAAGTGAAAACAGATCCGGATCCTTGCCTGCAGCTTCACCGCTCCTCAAGCGCTGTATGATGTTCTCATATGCACCCTGGAACCGAGCCCCATTGCCATTGTCCCAACAGTCCCCGCACATGCAATGCATAGCCACGGTCTCCCGATCGTAGTCGATGTAGGCCAGCACAGCTCTGCGGACGTCAAGAACGGTTCCACAGTGGCAGAAGATCAAGCGGCTACAGGCCGATCGCAATAGCTCAAAGTGCATCTCTTTCATGACAAGGTCAATCATCAGGACACCATCAGGGCAAGGGTAGATAGGGCAGTAAAACCCGATAGGGAAAGAATAAAGATCCGCTTCAATGAGTCCATGGCCGCCCCCTATGCTGCAATGCTGAGCATGAAAGGAGCGAAGCCGGCTGCGGCTGCGGTGGCGATGGCGGAGAGGATGAAGTGTCGAGTCTTAGTCATTGTTGCTCCAATTTGGCTGTAGGTTGTTGGGTTGATCAGCCAGCCAGGCCACCCGACCAAGGCCGGGTAGGCTGAGAGATGATCAACACTCTCCGTGATAGCGCTCGCGCATATCGTCGTAACGAGCGTTGAATTCGTCATCAGCCCATCCCCCACCGTGCTCACGAGCAGATTCAGCGCTCATTCGTGCTTCAAATTCCAAGCACGATTGGCGGCGATCTTCCTCTGCGGTCGGGCGGCCATCGATCAAGCGCTGGAGCCTATCGATCTCCTTTTCAGACTGTACGATCGTGCGGGATGCGCAAGCGATTAAAGACGCGTTCTCCTGCAGCTTGCTCGGGTCTTCAGTCAAGTCCTTCAGAATTCTAAGCTGCATTTTAATCTTGCGATCTTCACTACGAATGCCTCGCGTCCATCGGCCCAGGTAGGCCTCCATAGCTATTGGGTGGCTGTTTAAGTTCGGGTTGCGGAATCTCATGATATTGCTCCAATTTGGCGGGTAGTTCGTCCCCCGCTCTGAAAGAACAATAGCGCGAAGCGCGCAAGATAGGCAAGAATAAGAGCAAACCAGGGCACCACGATCGCCCAATAAACGCGTGACCGCGCTCCAATAATAAATAAATCAGCACACGATCACTTAGCGATCACCAGTTGCGCGCACAGAGCAAATAGTGGGTAGACTTTACGCGTCAAGGCCGGTGAGAATATGCTGCTTTGTGTTATTTCAATAACTTAGACCATTTGTGCGTCCTCAGCTGCCGAAATTTGCCCCAATTTGGCCCCAATTTCAGCGCTTTGTCGCGCGTATATTTCGATGTACTGCGCCCCAATCTGTTGACCGGTCAACACAGTGATCTGAACGGGCTCCGGTTTTGACTTCCCAATTTCGACTCAGCTAAATCCTCAGAAGAAATAGAACCCGTGCGCACGTTGCAATTGTCGTGCCAAGCTTACGCGCTATGCACAAATCGTGCCATGGTGAACATCTGTTCAGGACTAAAATCGCCCGGACAATTGCTGACCTGAATATCTGTTCACCTGAACGTCCGTTCACTTGACAATCCAACTTGCGGACCAAATTTGACCGGACAATTATTGACCTGAACATCCGTACAGTACTGAACATCTGTTCCGGACAATTTCTGACCGGACAATTTCTGTCCTTGACCTGTCAAGTGGCACTGAACAGGCGTTCAGGTGTTGTCTATTAGCGGAATTTCGGTGTTGTCTATTAGCGAAATTCGGCAATTTACGTGTTGTCTATTAGAGAGTTTGCGCGTTTTGGGCGCTTGCGCCGTCGCTCCGACTGAAAATAAAATAAAAATTAAAAAAAGTTTTCAAGGTTCAACCTAAACTTTCATCGATTCGCTGATGTTTTGCTCTTGCCGCGCTCCGCGACATGGTTAACTCTCTTGGTGAGCAACCCCGGAGCAACAATGACCTTGAGTATGGAACAGATCATCAACACGCTTGTAGGCGCTGGCTATGACTTCAATGATGTATCGCCAGAGAAGATGCCTACCTACCGCAAGGACATCATCTGCGAGTTCGAGAAGAGGTGTCAGCTCTTAGTCGAGGCCTGGGCCTACGACGAGATCAGTATGTACGAACTGGTGGACACTGAGGTCGACGGCACGGTCTACCGGTCAGCAGAGTGGAACACGCCGGACCCTGGGCACAGGTTTCACGTGGAACTACCCGGCATGAGGGTAGAGGACCTGTACTACACCCTCGGAGAGCATGTTGTCTATAAGCTCTGGAACGAGGAGCATGAGCTTGAAGTGGGTGCAGAAGTCATCTCGGCCACTTGCACACCTGGTGGGCTGTCGATTGAGATGGCAATCACCCTCTTTAGAGAGGAGAACGGCATGCACTCGGAGGAATGGGGAGAAGTAGCAGAGGATGGATTCCTCTTTTGGCAGCAACAACAACTGGAGAAGAAATGAATCTGAAATTCAAACCACACAGACTGGGCATGAACGCCATTATGGGAACCAGGTATATCAACCCCAAGAAGCTTAGACTCGACCTTGGACTGTCGTGCAGGGCTCTCGGTGAGCGGTGCCAAGTATCTGGCTCGACTATCGCGGGCTGGGAATCCAGACGACGCACACCCAATGTAGTCCAGGTCTGGCAGCTTGCTGGGGCTCTGGGAATCGTGCAAGCCAACATGGGCAAGCTGGTGGCGTACTGGGCAATCGTAGACGACTAAGGAGAAAGAGCAATGGCATGGGAGACTTTGGACGTAAACGACTGTGGCTTCTTCGCACACGTTCTGTCAGCTACAGATCTAATCGTGTACATCGGTGACTTTGACTACACCGTATGCGATGGCGCTGTGGTGCTCGGGAACTTCACTGAACTACACGAGGCGATGGCATTTGCAGAAGACTACGACGCCCGGTGGTGTAAGGAGAACATTCCTACCGAGTGGGTGAACCCCAACACTGGCAGCAAGCGCGGCCCGTATGGGAGAAGTCATGAAGGGTAGCTGGGAGCACTTCATATCTCTGAAGCTACCCGGCGAGGGTGTGGCGATGGGAAGGCCTCGGTTCAACCGGTACACCGGAGGTGCCAGGCTCCCAAGCAAGACCCGCAGGTATCTGCAGCTGGTTTCTGAGATTGCAGAGAAGGCTTCATGGGGTCTGGACGTGCCAATAGCTCGCGCCACGCCTGTGAGGGTCACAATCACTGCTGTCTATAAGAGGCCCCAGACTAAGTTTAGGAAGAAAGACCCGGCAGGAAGGATGCTCAAGACCACCAAGAGTGACTTGGACAACTTGATCAAGAGTGTCGGTGATGGTCTGGATTGCCTCTGGACCGATGACGCCCAGGTGTCAGAGATCAGGGCGACCAAGTGGCTTGGTGCAATCAAGGGTGAGCGCAAGGACAAGACATCTGAGCTGCCATTTGTGCAGGTCGACGTAGAAAGGTGGGTGGACAATGATTAGGAAATGCGAGAACTGCGGGCATGGACCCAACCCGAACCGGCGGTTGTTTCCCAGCGACAATGAGCCGGGATGCAAGAGGATGGCCAAGATCGATTCGGTCTTTGAAGAGCTGACCATCGACATGCAAGATGTCGCGGAAGAGCTTGCGACCGGAATAGTAATCTTCCTTCAGAAAATTTGGAGGGAAGAGGACATGGACTTCCTGAAAGACGGATGCCCAGGGTTTCAACCATGACCTGGAACGGTGACCAACTATTCGCATCGAAGAAGCATGACTGGGGAACTCCTCAGCACGTCTTCGACCACTTCAATAAGATCTACAACTACGGGTTGGATGCTGCTGCTACCGAGGGCAATGCCAAGTGTGAGAAGTACATCACACCAGAGCAGGACTCGTTGAGTGTTGACTGGGCATCGGAATACCCGGAAGTGGGGAGCGTATGGCTCAACCCACCATATGGACGGGGCCTTGGGGCATGGATGAAGAAATGCCACGATCAAGCGGACAAGGGGCTCATCGTATCAGCCCTGGTGATGGCGAGAACCGACACCCGCTGGTGGCATGACTGGTGTATGAGGGCTGCCCATGTCTGGCTGGTGAAGGGTAGGATTCGGTTCGTAGGACCAGACGGTGTGCCAGGTAACTCTGCTCCAGCACCATCCGCATTGGTGGTCTGGAAGTACCCCAGCTACTGGCCGACGCACCCACCGATCTTCAGGACGTGCGAGATTTCAAGATGACAGAGGGAAGGAAGCTACTTGATGTAATCAACGAGAAGGAGGCAAGGGAACTTGTTAAATACACTATCTTATTGGAGCAAACTGGTTTATGGGAGAACGCACTGGATCTTATGCACGCATTAGCGAGCGAGGGTGCATTCTTGATCAATGGGGCACCGAGACTCGATGACCCGGAGGGAAAGAGATCACAGCATGATGCAGAAGTGATGGGGGAGATCATCACGACTTGCATTGCTACAGAGTGCGATGAGCTGGAAGCCGTCTGCAGCAACGTCATTGGATGGGTGAAGCAGGGAGTCAAGCCACAGAAGTGGACAGTGGCAGGAACGCCCGGAAACGCCCGTGAGAGGCTTCAGGAGGGATTGGAGGCCAAGACGTATGAGCGGATAGCCAAAGAGCAGCAGGAGGAGAGGGAGAGGCGTAGAAGACAGGCTCCACCACCGATGAGTGTGGACGCCAGCAACTACGAGAGGGAAATGATGGCAAGGCTGAAGAGGGAGCCTGCTGTCAGGGCGGCGATGGCCAGGGAGCTTGGAGCAAAGGTGTCTGGGGAGCCACCGAAAGCCTCTGGAGTCGTCTGCCCACGTTGTGGAAAGAAGAGCATCTGGTTTTACATTGACGTGGACCGCATGACCACAGCCCGGTGCAATCATCAGAACTCATGCGGATACTGGGGGTCGCTGTATGACCTCGCAAAAGCAATACACTAGGAGAGAGCAATGCCAGCAAAAAAGAAATCAACTCAAAAGCCAGAAGATACAGAAGTACCCGTACCGCCACCATCGGAGAAAGAGAAGCATGGCAGCCTTGTTGCTGCGCTTCATGCCGCCCAGTGGCAAGCGAAGCGGATCGATAAGGACTCTAAGAACACCTTCAGCAACTACGACTACACCAGTGCTGAGTCGATGATGCAGATGTGGACGGAGATCAGCGGAGAGCACGGGCTTGCACTGTTCCCGCTTGAGCTAAATATCCGCTACACGCCTGGAGATCCGCCAACGCTACAGACCACCTGGCTTCTTAGCCACCTGGGCGGGGAAGACCGGACGCTGACAATGGAGTGGCCAGTAGTCACCGGAAAGGGGAAGCCCCTCGACAAGGCCATCGCCAGCGCTCGCACTTCGAGCTTGGGGTACTTGATCCGCGATCTGCTCATAGCCCCGCGAGTCAATCCTACCGATGACATGGACCACACCAAGTGGAGCCAGGGTGAAGACAAGAAGAGGTCATACAACAGGCCCAAGAGGACACAGGAGGACAATATTAGAGAGTTCTGGCAGGCCGTTAAGTCATTTGGATATGTGAGAGAAACGGTCGAGTCATACTGCCAGATGCGCGGTGCAAAGATGCCGCACGACATGAACCAGAGTGAACATACCCGAATGCTGGAGTGGCTCATGAGCCCCAAAGGCCGGGAAGCAATCAAGAACTACAAAGACTCAAAATAGGAGAGAGCAATGCCCGCAAAAGTAAACATTCTTGGAAGACTCACACGAGATCCTGAAACCCGAGAGACATCGAAGGGGACTGTCACCAGCTTCTCTTTGGCGTCCAACAGCGGATGGGGTGACAACAAGACCACCACCTACTTCGACTGTGCGTGTTTCGGAAAGAGGGGTGAGAGCCTTCAGAAGTACGCCACCAAAGGAAAGCAGCTGTGGATAAGTGGTGACTTGTCAACCCGATCGTACCAAACCCGAGACGGTGTCGATAAGATGAGTCTCAATGTCAAAGTTGACGACTGGCACTTCACGGCATCTGGTGACAATCAGGCACCTAAGCAGGCCCGCCCGGTTTCTACGAGCGTTGCCGATGAGATGCCTTTCTGATGCCGGTTAATACAAAGATGGCTGCATCCTTCTCAGAATATGTCCAGACGTGGAACGATGCCTACAAGCTCAGGGAGCGTTTGGAGGGGTACTCAGCGGGGCGCCTACGTCTACTCCCACGCGAGGGTCTGATCGTTCTTGAGATCGAGAAGATGCCTGTGGCGGTCTGCGCTACTGGGGAGGATGCAGCCTACGATGTTGTCGTTTGTTTTGGTCGCTGGGCCACTAAAGACGTAGACTGCTAAGAGAAAAGGGGATGGGGGACAACCCGACCCCCACCCCCAGAGCAATGACTTTGAGCAATGCCCACAAGGGGCATCGCCATCATAACCTATGTGAGGCTACCCGATGGAGTTGAATAAGATAGCTGAGATCTGCAAGGTACGTTCAGACCTGTTCGAGATGGACGTATGGCAAACCCTGGACCGCAAGAGGGACCGGGTAGATAAGGACGGAAACGTCACCGAGATGGGGAAGCCTTACTCGAAGGTGACCAATGCTGTGAAGGTCTTGAGCAACGATTCCAGATGGCAAGATCGGATCAAGTACAACGAGTTCGCCAACACTGTCGACGTGGATGGCGAAGAGATTATCGACGAGAACGAGACTGGAATCGCGATGTGGCTGGACCGGGTCTACCAGCTTGAGATGCCTACCAACAAGGTGGCAGAAGCAGTCAGATATGTGGCCAGGAAGAACCAGTGGCACCCAGTGCGGGAATATCTCGACGGGCTTTACTGGGATGGTACTTCAAGGGTAGACACTCTGTTTCAGGAGTACTTTGGGTGTGGCCAGAATGAACTGTATCAGGAGATCGGTAAGCGCTGGATGATCGGCATGGTGGCGCGGATATTCGAGCCCGGCTGCAAGGTCGACACAGTGGTCATTCTTGCCGGCCCTCAGGGGATCATGAAGAGCACTGCCCTCAAGACGATGGCGGTCAAGGACGAATGGTTCAGTGACTCCGCTCTGGATATGCGGTCGAAAGACTGCTACCAAGCGCTAAGTGGAGGGATCTGGATTTACGAACTGGCAGAGCTTGCATCCATCCGGCCCAGGGAAGCCGAAACCGTCAAGGCATTCCTCAGCTCAAGACAAGACCGATTCCGCCCGTCATACGGAAGAAACATGGTCACCCGCAAGCGCCAGACCGTCTTTGCTGGAACCACAAACGAGGCAGAGTTTCTCAGTGACAACACCGGGAACCGCAGGTGGCATGTCATCAAGTGCGGAAGGGTGAGCATTCCAAAGCTTCAGAGAGACATCGACCAGCTTTGGGCTGAGGCTGTAACCTTGTACCGCAACAATGAGAGATGGTGGCTGGACGCCAGCGCTTCTGAAGAGCTTGAGATCATTCAGCAGGAGTTTCGTCAGCAGGACTCTTGGGAGATGGCAATATCTTCCTGGCTTATCAGAAACGATCACGCCTTCACTGTTTGGGAGGTTTTGGAGAAGGCCATCGGAAAAGAAGCCCACAGCCAGACGAAGTCCGATTGTATGCGGGCCGCTGCCATCCTCCGCAGTCTCGGCTGCATAAAGGGGAAGAGGAAGCGCATCAATGGTAGGATGTCCTACCCATGGCTAAAAGCTGGCAAGGGAAAAGAAGGAGAATAGTGCTGGGTAATCCTGGGAGGGAGTTGCTCAGCACAGACCTCAGGCGCTTAGGGAGGCGTCTGGGGTCATCTCATTGGTCGAGCAATAAACCTCACCATGTCATCGACCTTGATCTGTAGCTGTCGCATCTCTTCAAGAAGCCTGTCGACCCCTTCTTTACGCTCACGGTCAAGCTTGGCCACAACGCCATCGTACCGGTCGCGAACAGCCTCCTCTTTGACCTCATGCTTTTCAATCATGTCATTGAGCTGCTTTTGCCAGGTCTTTGCCATCATCTCAAACCGATGGTCAGACTCTTTTCTCTGATCCTCTATCTTCTCCTCTTGCCGATCTTGTCTCTTTTCAGCCTTGAGGTGCATGTATATCAAGAAGGGGATCAGGCCCAGCGATGACCAATCCCCTGCGATGGCCATCGGGTCCATTGTCACTCTCCGGCAGGTTCTGCCGCTTCTTCGCTCTCAGATGGCTCTGGAGCCTCTTCAGGCTCTTCGCCCGGCTCCTCGGCCTCCTCTGGCTTCTCCGGCTTCTCAGATGGCTTCTCAGGCTCTTCTTCCTTAAGTTCTTCAGCCTTCTCGTTCGGTTCTTCCTGAGCAAGCTCAGGGTGGATCTCCTCAATGGCAGCAATCCGCCCTTCCATGTCAAGCAGTTGGGCTCCACCGTACATAAGGGCACCCACAACAGCGGCAGCGCCTCCAGCAATCTTCTTATCCATCAGTCCACCAAGTCTTCAATTAAATCAATGATTGCAGATAGAATCTTCTCTTCTGTCCGCTCGTTAATCATAGGAATATCAATTCTGCCCGCGATTGTCTTCACGAGCCACTTCTTTCGCTCACCTTCATCTTCCGGGAATAACTCATGGGCCAGCCGGATGGCGGCCTTAAGGATGCGCTGGCGACGAGCCCTGCGCTCTTCCCTGTTCTTGATGGGCATCACTTCTCCTCAATCAATGTGTATGTGAAGCTCTTCCAGCCCCGCTGCCTGACCTGCTTGTGGCACAGCCTCATGAACTCATCAAAACCTGCTGGGTCAGCGAACACGCAACACCCGGCAGACCACTTGTAGTTGTTTTTGGAGATCTTCGTCGCAGATGACCGGTGAATATTCAAGGAGAAGTGACCCTCCTCGATGGTTTCAGGGTCCATGTCGATGATCTCGTCCATGTTCTTGTCCCGAAAGCACTTCATCTTTCCGGTCTGGACCAGGGCAGTGTAGGACTTGTGCCGCCCGATGGAGTGGCTTGCCTTGTACTGCCCAGGGGCGGTGATGGCTGTGCCCTTGTCATGCCAGTCCTTTGAGGCGGTCTTCAAGTAGTACGTCCCAGGATCTGTGGTGCATGCCCACATGTGCTGCCGCCACTGGCCCTGACACTTGTAGATAAGGAAGATCCGATCATCAAATTTCCCAGCCTTGCGCTCCTTAGAACGCATGCCAATGATGTTCATGTCCCAATCCCCATTGGAAAACACCTTATGACCGAGGGCTTCTACTTGTTCAAGAATAGGGGGAAGTCTCATATGCTCTCCTACGGGACAAGAAGCTGAAGCATGTAGGCGATAATGGTCACACCACCCATGGCTCCGACGATCTTCTTGTCCAAAGTTGAAACCTTGCGCTCAAGGAAATCTAGCCGAGTTGACTGCACCTCCATCAGCTTTTCACGCGCAGCAGCGCGCTCATCAAGACGCGCAACGCAAATCTTGATCTCAGTCAGGCTGTTTTGAATGGATGCAATCTGGGCGTCTGGCATGACTACTCTCCGAGGCTTTCAATGGCTGCCTTAATCTTAGAGGTAACCTCTCTTCTTAAGGTGTCATTTCGATCGATATCCTCTACCCTGGACTCGGGAACAAACACCTCTACTACGTATCCATCCATAAAGTCTGTGGCGCTGCCATCATCATTGTACTGCTGATAGTTAAATGAGCTGCCGCCTGCGATGTAGATAATGTCTTCCATTATAGAAATGCCTCCACGATCACTCGCTCCCAGGTGATAGTCTGCCCGCCCCCGGTGTTTCCAGACTTTGTCCTCATAGTGACGTATGGTCCGTCATAGGTGGCGTTGGAGCGCCAGAAGATAGACTTCTGAGAGTCGGTATACGCCGAATATCCCTGAGTAGAGTTCTGTGCTTGATAAGTGTCTTGCGCCGAGGAGCCAATAATGATGTTGGTGTTGCCAGAATGGCCCCGCGAGTTCCATACGCCCTGGCCCGCGTCCTCGATGACCATCACCCCGTTGTCCGCGTCATTCGGATCGCCAACACCGCTAGATGAACGGGTTCCAGAAGGAGAGGCGTCACCAAGGTCGCCCAGGCTGGTCCGGCAAATCCACTGATATGTCGGGGTGGATGCTGCTACAGCATCGTAAGTGGTCCAGGCGCCGGGATTGGGTGCAGCTGCATGGTTTCTCCACATAGACCCAATGCCAGCGGCCACATAGTCTGCATTATGATTCACGACTAAGCCAGAGAAAGCCACGCTCACCCTAAGCCTGGGAAACTGCCCATCGGGAAACCTTGGGACATACGGAATTTTTAAATCCAGCCTGCTTTCTGCACTGCTTGAACTCTCAAACACGGTGACCAGACCAGTGTCTGCAGTGATTGTCCAGCTCTGATCAGCATTGCCAACCCTGAGGTGGTATTCAATGCCCTCAAGAGTAGTGAGCGCTCCTGCGTTCTCGGTCAGAGCGCCAGTCGTAGTTATGTCATTGGCCTTCAGGTTCAAGTCCCAAACAGTGCGCCAGCGACTCGACCGTTCCGGCCTAAAACCCTCGAAGCCCTCTACCTTTGTGAAGCGTGAACGCCTGCTCATGACAGATACCTCAGGTTAAGCGATGCTATTGACGAAGCCCGTCAACAGAATGACATCCGCTGATCCTGCAAAGGCTGAGATGGCTTTTGAGTTATGCAAGATCAAGCCTGGAATCACCTGCATCAAGCCCTCCTTTGGAGGAACCGTCACGATAATATTCCCGTCTGCTGCAGTGGTAGTTCCCCACTCAATAGTGAGTTGAACTGCCGATGAGGACGTATTCGTGGCCCAAATCCACACTTCGTCGAACACTCCAGCAGTAGTGCCTGCTACTGCGGTGTGGACGGCTGTTGTGGTGGCGGCGAGCTTAATCGCAAGACCATCTGCGCCTGAGCTTAGATGATTTTTGGTAAATGTAGCCATGATGGACCTCTAACTGAAGACTTGGATTGCGATAACTTGTTGGGCAGCATCGGCTGCGGTAAGGGTTCCGCCGGTAGTCATGGCGGTTGCGGTAGCGCTCGCACTCACGGAGAGTTGGCCGCTTGCGGCGGAAAGCCCAGAGCCAGCAATCCCTGCGACGAGATCTGCAATGGTATCGCGCCTGCTGGCGTTGCTATCATCGGCGTCTACAAACCCAAACGAGTCCGCAGCCACATTGACCGTGGCCTCGGTGAGCCCGCCAAGATCAGTACCGCCACCTGAAGCATTGATGGTGACCGTAGAGCCGGTAGCCGAGGTGGTGACGTTAGTTCCGCCCGCAAAAGTCAGTGTTCCAGAGCTTGTAATCGCGCTGGTAGAGCCACTGTCGCTTGCTGCCGTAATGCTTGTAACGGTGCCCTGGTATTGGTCCGCAGAGTTGATCGTTACCGTAGAACCAGTGGCCGATGTGGTCACATTGGTCCCACCCTCGAACGTCAAAGTGCCAGATCCTGTGATTGCGGTGGTCGATCCGCTATCACTTGATGCCGTGACGCTCGTGACTGTCCCCTGGTACTGATCAGTAGAGTTGATCGTTACCGTAGAGCCCGTTGCGGATGTAGTGACATTTGTGCCACCCGCAAAGGTCAGAGTTCCAGAGCTTGTAATGTTGCTTGTAGATCCGCTGTCACTTGAGGCCCCAATGCTGGTCACGGTGCCGTTGTTATCTGCGTCAATCGTTACGGTGGTGCCAGAGACAGAAGTAGAAACCCCGGTCCCGCCCGTGTAAGTGAGCGTCCCAGAACTTGTGATAGCGCTTCCAGAGCCAGCGTCTGCAGCTGCAGTGATGCTGGTTACCGTTCCAGTGGCGCTGGAGTTCAGCTGACCGCTGGATGCCGTAAGGCCAGTCCCGGCCATCGCGGAAGCCAGATCTGTCAAAGCCTCCTTCTTGGCTGTGCCGGTAGACCCGCCATCCAGGAAGAGCATGTAGTCAGCAGAGACATCTATGGCTGCCTCAGTTGTTAAAGCCGGGAGTTTCCCGGCAATATCATCCACAGACTCTACAATCTGGGTGCTGCCATCAGAGTCCAGCAGAAGCATCTTGTCTGCGGTGGCGATCACCCCATCAGAAAGCTCGCTGATGTCCAGATTTACTGTGACGCTACCGGAAGTACCGCCACCAGAGATGGCAGTTCCAGCAGTGACACCAGAGATTGTGCCAGCACCACCACCTGTCACGCTCGGTCTTGAAAGAGCCATTAGTCACCCCATCCAACGATGATTAGGTATTCTGCCGAAATGGCGTTATCGCTGCCCGTATCGGGCGAAGACTTGTGGTAGAGCTTTCCGGTGCTGCTATAGAACGGTACTCCGCCGGTCACCTGATTGTCGACAGTGGCGGCTGCTGTGCCGTTCTCCATCACCACATTGACCCCGGTGCCACCAGAAGTTCTGGCAAGAATCGGGTCCACAGTAGAAGCCGAGCCGGAAGTCTTGACGCACATCTGGCGCAAGACTCGGCCCTTGGTCACCCCAAGGTCGATGGTTTCTTCAGTAGAGCTCGAAACGCTTGTCTCTGTAATCTGGACAACGATCTCGTTGCCCTTTCGGGTAACCGTGTTGGACATTTCTTCTCCGTCAGTCAGTCATTCAAGAAGTGTAGCTGTCTCTGTCGGGTATTCTATCAATGGTGAGAGTAAATACCCAGGAATCTACATCCCAAGCCTTCGCAGAAACGAAGCATGCTTGGTCCGTAAAGCCGAGGTTGCTATCGGTCAGGGATACAATATCTCCCAGCGTAAGAAACGCAAACTGTGGCGCAGCCCGATATTGAACGCTTCGCGCAGGGAGGGCCTCTGTGTCGGAAATATATCTAATGATTCTCTGTGCAGTGCTTCGCTCGTAAACGTATGCACTCTCCACCCTCTTCCATCTTTGACCATACCGGGCGATCGACGTTGTTGTGGCAGATGTAGAGAAACTGGAAGGGTTTCCAGACTGCTTAATGCCGGTCACCCCGTACCTGCATGGGCTGTTCTCTTTGGCATCGAATGCGTACCCAATACTGATTGAGTTGTATATTTCGGAAAGTCCAGCCTCTACTTGGACTGGACTTATTTGTTGAAATTCTAGAGATGCGGACACACTAAACCCGTGTGAAGACGGGGCCCGCACGTCATGAACAATGGGATACAGCCCGTTTGGACCGTTCTTGATAGACATGGGCAACACTTCCGCAAGAGCAGAAACCCAGTCCCACGGGCTTGTTTCAAAATTATTGATATAGCCGGAAACCTTGAATTGATTCAAATAGTCTGAAACCGCCGCAAATTCTCCATGATCCACTTCAAGGGTAGAGAATTGAAGAATGTATCGAATCACGTCACCGGCACCATCTAACTCTTGTGAGGTGTTCCACGGGTTCTTAATGCCCCCACCGTAAAAGCTGCCTGAAGTGGGCCTCCAATTTACCCAATATGGCTCTTTCTTGTTGTCGAAAGAAGCTGAGTACGATGGGGAGCAATAGGCTATTTGCCTACTTAGCTCATCTAAACCGTTAGTTACGTTAAAGCTGAGTTCTTGTCCATCACCATTTGTTATAAATACAGTCTCAGCATTTACGTGATGACCAGCGATCAGCAGTCTGGTCGCAGACCCCGTGTCCCAGTCGTAATTTAATATGTAAGCCGGGCTGCCTGGCACGTGGGTTGATGTTCCGTCAGAGTCCTTATATGTCCCAGGAGTCCCGAAAACCAAAGGATATGGCTTGCCATCATGCGGAGTAAGCGCGGCTGTGGTTATGCCTTGTTGAATTGAGTCTGATGGGAGAATTATAAGACCGTCATCCTGTGCCGCAGACGCCTCAACACTAAGGCTGACAACTCCTTGAGGCTGGTCAGGAAAAGCATACTGTGGCGAAGTAATAAACCCAGAAAGGACCACAAGACGGCCTTCATAGGTCTGCTCAATAGAGCCGTCAGAAACCAGCACACACGATAGCTCGGCTTTCGAACCAGACAAGTAGTGCCCCTTTTGAATCTGGCCCGCCACGTCAGTATTGAAATCCAAGTCTAACGAAATCACCTGCTGATCGATCGAATGATCAAATCTACTCAGCGTCTCAGAAAACCCAGGGTCGTCGAGGCCGCCCTCGAAAGAAATGACGGAGCCATTGTCTTTGGAGATGTTCACTGGCTCTGTTGAGAACCGGTACAGCCTCCCGCCGAATGTGACCTCAAGAAGCCAGATTAGCGAAGAAGAGCTGGTTTTCTTCAGCCTAAGCGGCATTACACGATCTCCTCAATATTGACTGATGCCACCCTAAACACCTCTCCAGGATCTACGTTCTCATCCCCCACAACGCTTTCCAGACGGGCTGGAGCAGCAAGCCTTCCGGCCACAAACTGATGGCGCCTGTTGAGCGTGATAGTGTTTCCAGACTTGTCCACGGACGGAAGATATACAACAGCTTTGTCTGGCCCGTTCATCATTCGCACAATGCCTTCAATCTGGTACGGAGCATCCCCAACACTGGCGATGGGCTCGGCGCTTCCGTCCGCAGAACCAAGTATGTAGTCAGGGTCCGGCGAGGAGCCTTGGACGGAGCTTACGTCGACACCATCCGTCCAAGCGAACTGCACAATTCTCTGGGCGGGTCCGTAATTCTTGGATGTAGTCGTCCCATCTGTTCTCGCGACTACCGAAGTGTTTGCCGTAGTCTCGATGATTCTGCCCCTGGAGTATTGGCGCCCGAAAGCTTCAACCCATCCGACTATGACATTGCCGATCTCAAAATACCCGTCAACGGTGCTCTGTGCGTCGATCATAAGCCTGTAGCCAGCGTACTTGGAGCCGTTCAGCTTGGCGATCACGGTCACGTTTGGAGACATGATGTAGCCGAGGTTCCCTGATGACCTGTCAGATGCGGCAGCCCCATCCAAGATGACTGTTGGAAGCTTTTGGGTAGTGGTCCCCTTCCATTTACCGCTGGTGTTTGTGGATATCTTTCTAAGGTTAGTTCCGCTCCCGTCCTTGAGCCCAAAAGTTCCACCCTCAAGCTCGGCGGTGTAGAGGTATTGATTCCCGGCAGCGGTTGCCTTGGGCATCACAGAGCCGCCCTCTCGGGTCCAGTGCAAGTCGGTCATGCCTGACGCAGAGTCAATCTCAGCTACCGTGTCCCATGACGAAGTGCCGGAGTTGTACCCCTGCAGCTCTCCCGTCCTCCAGTTAATTCCAAGCAAGCAGATGCCGATAACATCGTTACCAGGGAACGAGTCGTCTGCTCCAAGGATGGTGTTGTCCAGTGCGAGCGCGATTGTCTGCTGGGTTATGCCAGTGCTTCGCCATCTTACTCTTGGCGTCTGGGACTCCGAGAACAAAACCCTGCTTATTGGGTATCCGTACCTGGTCCCAACAATAAACAAATCATCTTTTCTGGCTGGCCCACCATAAGCTGTGACGAAGGTTCCAGCAGTCACATAAGATCGGCTTCCAAGAGTCGAGTAACCCTTGGCCCACAAATCGTTGGGGTTGACCTGTGCAGTGATGTTTTCACCGGCAGACTGGCCCATGGAAACGTGAAACTCTGTCCACTTGCTGGTGCCCAGGGCGTCCAGTTGTCCCCATTTGACTTCATTGTTCGCAGAAGCAGATGATGTGTCATTGTTTAATGTCGTACTACCGATCGACTTAGTCCACTCCCTATCGTTCGCGCTGTTCTTGGTCCTGTACCATACTTGATAGGCCCCATCACTGCTTCCAGTCGTCCCACCCTTTATGGCGACAATGAACTCTCTCTCAGTGGTCATGTCTATGGCAACGTCCGAACCTATCTGAGATGATGCGTTGTTGTCGTAGACCCGGAACGCGGCGGCACTAAAAGATATAGATACGTCATAGTCATTGCTGGCGGGACTTGTTTGGGCGAGCCTTATTCTGACTGCGACATTCTGCTGAGACACATTTCCGATATTGCATATTAGCGAAAATCGAACAAGCAGCCCGTCCGTAAAAATGTTGGAGTCAGGATTGGCGGTGTACTCGACCTTTGTGCCTCCACCACCGCTGAGTTGTAGCTGCCCAGAAGCCAGCGTCTCCGTTGGGGATCCGGCAACCGTCTTAGTCCAATACCCAGTGTCTCCAGGAAGATCGAAAGGCAACCAATTGTAAACCCAGCCCCCGCGCCTAGTTTCGTCTGTATACCCCTCAATGGCAGGCATTGTTACCGTGGAGCTTCCACCAAGCGCCAACATTGAGAGACTATCGTCTTCATTTCCTGGGTCCGCCCGATGATTGCACATAAGCAACACGCGCCCGCGCGCAAAAGTGGCGGAATAGTTCGCAGGAGCGGTCGTTGTGTCACCGGAAGACCACCAAACCCCACCGGGGGCGGTGTAGGAAGAGTCTCCAGCGATTATCCCTGAACTTCCAAGAAACTCTATTGCTGCCCCGTCATCTCTTGAGACGAAGCAAACACCAAACCTGGTCGTTGTAGGTGAGACGCTTCCAACACCGTCAGCGTATATGTAGATCTTCCCATCATCAGAAACCGTCACGCAGCTTTCTCCGGCGGCAGACGTAAATGTTCCCGATGATATTGGCGCCACATTGACGCTGAGCGTATCTGTCGAGGAGGAGTCCCCAGTTGTTAACGGCTGGTACGCGGACCCTATCTTTGTCAGGTTAACTTTTTGAAGAGCTGATGACTCGCTTGAGACACTTGTCACAACAAAAGAAGATGACTGATATGCCACGTCAAACTTTGATAATTCATGAAACAGATCCAACCCGCCAAAGGAGTCTGTTGACTCTGGTCCCTTCTCTACCTCAGTAAAGAACAATCCAGCAGAATCGGACGCATATTGCCTCCATACCTCCATGTTCGTAAGGCTGCTGTTGTCGCTTCTGAGCCCCACCATAAGCAGCACTTGGCCGCCACCATATGCGGCGCGAATTCTGGTCAGCTTGTCTGTTGTTGCACCACCACTCGCACTTCCGCTGCTGATAGAGATCGGCTCCTGCAAGACGGACGACGCCGCAACCGACCATGTGGCGCCCTTATCCGTAGACTCGTATGCTCGAATATTTCCCAGGGTAGAGCCAGAGTCTTCTGTGAAAAAGTACAACAATACCCGATCGCCAGGAAGCTTTACAAGGTGCTGCCCAAAGGTGCCGAGCATGGCGGCAGACGGGGCACTGACCTCAGAAAACAACTCCACCTCAGAGCCAAATGTATTCGATCCAGCAGACATAACGCGCACACAGATAGTGTTCTCTGTGCCAGAGTTTTGCTTTCGGTGGTAGGCGCAAATCACGGTCTGGTCGTCAAGCGTGACAACTGTTGGGTTTATTGCTGATTCGGAATCGGACCAAGTAATCGACATGAAGGTGCTGATGGCGTTTGGCACATCCCACCCACGGTATGCTGTGGAGGCATCGCCTTCATTCTTCCACATAAAGGATGCCGGACCCGTTTTTGATGGATGGCCCGGCTCAGAAGTCCGCACCACATAGCTTCTAGATGCTGGCTGATCTCCGCTGGCTGTGAGCGCCAGATCATAATTCCCTTGAGCCTCAGGCACTCCGGGTTGTGGATCTGCCTGGGTAAACGACGACTGGGCCGACCATATGGTGGTAAGGCGAGGGTCTGGGATTAAAAGACCCCTAAACTGAGCCTTGGAGAGGTCTGAAGCCATTAGTAACTCCGATGTCCGACTGGATACTCTCTCGCGTCATTAAAGAATCTGCGAAACGCTCCGCCTTTTCGATATTCATCCTTGATGAATCTATCAAAGTGTCGGTATGCCGGTACAACGATAATCTCTTGCCCCATGCCTCTGCCTGAGTTCAAGGCGTTGACCCCCTGTTCGCCGAGGCGCTCTGTCGCTGAGCGGTTTAGGACGGATTCGCCCGGCAGAACATTGACTCCGACCTGGTCTGGCGAGTTCGCCATCACGCCGCCCTTGATGACACCACCAATGTCGAATGATGGCTCTTGAGAGGCCACGGTGGCGATTTGGGCGGCAGTTATTCCTGCCATGCCGGCAGACATGATGCCCGCAGCGATTGGGTTGGCTGCGTATTCCTCCCAGATGTTAGCTATGGCTACCATTCCGCTAATCGCGATCTCACTCATTGCGGCGGCTTGCGATATATAAAACATCTTCCGGCGCTGCTCTGTTGTCATTTGATCCGCGTTCTCGGCTATTGCCATGAAGGCGTCAGAGGCGCCCTGAAGAAGCATGGTGCTTGTTTCCGAGAAAAGCTGAATATCTTCCGCTCTCTTTTGCCTCTGCTGTTCCCTCCTTTCTTCTTCGAGTTCCGCCTTGCTCTGCTCATATTCCGCGTTTATCTGCTGCTTTTCATCCAACACCGCACGCCAAACATCTACTTCTTCTGCTCCAGAAGCTACCGCCGCAGCCTGCAGATCCTTCAGGGTCCGCATTTGCTCTTCTTTGTGCTCCGACAGGAGGGCAAGCTTTTCGTCGAAGGTTTCGGCCTCCCTTCCTTTGGACACGTTCTGTATGTCTTGAAGAGCCTTCTCCATAGCAAGCTCAGAGTCAATCCGATCCTTTTCCTTCTTCCTGTTCTCCTCTTCAAGCAACCCGGTCGTCTGCCTTGAAAACTCGATCGTTTTGAGGGCTTTCTGCTCTTCTGCGGCGGACACAATCGCGGCGCTCTTCTGGCTGGACTTGGCGCTCTTCTTGTACTTGTCAATAATCTCGTCGAGATCTTCCATCTGGGCTTCGTAAGCCTGCTCAAGCTCCCGAAAAGGCCCGGTCAGCACCGCATCCAGTGCCGCGTTCTCATTCTGAAGACTCTCAAGCAGGGCGTTTCGCTCCTTAACCCAAGCCCTGGTGGCGGCTGCAGCGGCCTCTTGTTCTGCTATTTCTGCTCGTCTCTTCTTTAGATTCTCCTCCATTGCCATATTGAGCAAACCATATGTGTCGACCGCCTCAAGATTAATGCTGTTTACGGCACCAAATATGTGCTCGCCGCTTCTAGCGGCGACGAAGACATCTTCCTGGATGCCAAGATTCTCCCTGTAGGAGTCGTTCAGGGTTTTAAGGGTCTTCTCAAAATTCTTGTGTTCATCAGTGCCCACCCGTATTGCCCGAACGGTTCCATACATCTCTGCTCGGCTTGCGGCGAAGGAAGCCCCAAGCGCCTTCATAAGGTTAGTGTGGCCGATAAGGCCAGCGCTCATCTTTTCATGCGCCTCGCGAGAAGTGTCGACAGCCCTTTCTGAAGCGGTCATCTCCTTCACATACACCTTGTACTCATCGCCCAAAATGCTGGTAGAAATCCTCATCCTCATAAACTCTTCGCTTAGAAATTTCTGATTCTGAGCCCTCTTCTCCTCAGCCTTGTTGAGTTCTTCTGTGGCCTTTGCTTGGTTGAATGTCTCGGTGGCAAGCTCTCTCTCTACATTCGTCCTGTCTCGAATGTTCTTGGTTCCTTCCCTAAGGACTCTGTTTGCTCGCTCCTGCTGCTTCATGTCCTTTGCATTGTTCTTCATCTTGCGAACAATGTTGTTTAGCTCCCTCAGCTGCTGCTTTTCCCCCGCTTTAAGTTCGTCCATTCGCTTCTTAAAGATCTGCTCTGCCTTTGTCTCCACTCCGTTCAGCAAGTTCAACTCTTGCCTATATTCGCGGATCCTTTTCGCTTGATTCGCAATGGACTTACCAAGCTTGTCCCACAACTCTCCGAGAGCCTTGTGTTTCTCGATTGTTTCCTCAAAAGGCTTTTGTATAAAGTGATACGCGGCACCGAGGCCCACGACACTAGCGGTGACAAGGCCAAAAACCTTAGGTGCCTGGGTTGCTGCAAGAATCACCTGCTCCATGCCCGCCGACATATCGCCCGCAAGTCTGGCGTTTTCAGCCATAAACTTGCCCGTCTTGGCGAGAGAGCCAGACAGGTGGTCCGACATCGTCGCAAGCGCCTGCATGGAGCTGTCAACTCTTCCCATCCGGTCAGAGACAGCCTCAAGGCTCTTCCTGTTGGCGCCCAAACGGATGGTGAATTTGTTGGTTACCTTAATGTACTTTTCAGTGGACTCTGCCGCTTTATCAGTGGCCTTCTTGGCTTTGCCAAAGCCCTTTTCAGCATCTTTGCCGACTTCTTCAAACTTCTGGGCAGTCCCTGAAAGCGCGTCGATCAGAAGATCGACCCTTTTAGCCACATCCGCCATCGCTGCGGCTAAGTCAGAAGAGTCTCCGGTGATCTTGATTTCGACAGTTTCGTCAGCCATATCATTCTCCTGCTAAAGCATTATACCGCTGACGGGCCTTTTCCCATCTCCTTCGCTTCGATGCCTTCTCTTTACGCTGGGCATCTTTGGGGTCTTCTCTGTGCAGCCGCCAATCGGCAAGAAGCCTGAGTCTCATCTGCCTATCCAAGCTGATGTACCACCCAGGCTCCCTGCCCCAAAACCGGTCGATAGCGAACGCTACCCGGTCAAGCGATCCTCGGCTGCTTCTGTAAAATCCTCCATGTTGACGATCTCCTCATCTGCCATCAGCTCTTTGGAGAGCCAGTTCAGATAATCAGCGCCAAAGTTAAGGATTGTCATCCACCGAACGCCACTTTTGCCAAGCCAGTCAATGACCTGGTTTCCATAGGCGATGAAATCTCCAGAAGAGATGTCGTATTCGGGTGCAGACTCCGCAGCTGGACTCGACCGGTCAAGGCCGAGCCCGATGGCTGCCGCAGATAGCTTCGCAAAAGCCGAGGAGTTGTTCTCCTTCTTCTGCGCCAAGGCCACGGCAAACCATAGGTCTACCGCAGCCGACAGGCTGTCAGGGAAGGATAGTCCAACCTCTTCTTTTCCAATTTTCAGTGTTTGCTCAAACATCATTGCTCCTTTTCAAATCATGTAGGCTCGGTGTACGCGATGCCGCCGTAAATCTCAGCAGTCACGCTGATAGTGTCTGGGTCGCCCTCGCTGAAGCTCCAGGTGCAGAGGCACTTGGATGCGGTGGCGGTGTGGTCGTTAGCATCACCATGCGAGGTGCCTTCTACGGTAAACTCGATGTTGATCAAGAACTGCTCGTACCCAGTTCCACCAGCAGAGGTGAGCGACACTGGCCCACTGTTGTCCAAGAAATCGGTCAACGAACCAGCAGAATTGTCGTGGAATTCGCGCATCATCACGGTGAAAGAAAGGGATGGGACAGGATCATCACCCTTTCGGAGCCCGACAATCGTTCCACGATCTCGGATGACAATGCGGTCAGCCTTGGCTCCGCCGTCAAACGATAGATCACCGTTCTCGTATGCGACAGTGTAGGTGTTACTGCCACCGTCTTTGAGGATTATGGTTCCGTCTCTGCGGACTTTGACAACAGTTGATTCGGCCATCATGACCTCCTAAATGGTGAGAGTAGTTTTGCAATAACACGCTGAACGCTAGGGGACTTAGAAGCCTTCTTGGAGGTTCTCGGGGAGTTCCTAGCCTCGTTAACTATACGCTGTGCGATTCTCTTTTCCAACTCTGGAGAATGCTTGGTTTCAATCATCTCCAGCACCTTGAAAAGCTCAGGATGGCCCATCTTCGTCCTGGAAACCCAGATAGGGGGATTACCGCCTGGAGCAAACACATAGGGACGGTTCTTATACTTCGCCGCCAAGCCGCCCTTCCCCTTGCTCGCGTAATAGGCCGCCCGCCAGTCTATGGCATCGTTCCTCAGGACTATGACAGCGCCAGTTCCGCTTGGCTCTACCGCAATCTTCCAGGCCTTCTGAGATATGTTCCGATACCCGGATGGTCTGTCCTTGTACTTCCAGCCAGACCACATGCGCTTGGTGTCTGCAAGAATCTCATCAGCCATGATGTGCATCTCATCTACAACAAGCTGAACAATCCTGAACTCAATGTCGTCAAAGTTCAAATATGTAGAATGTACAACGGTCTTCATTGCAAGAATCCTGTACCAGTAGGTTTCCGATTGTTCTCCGTTCGCTGTATCTCAGCCCGCATGTCTCGAAACAGGTTTGGCTTGACCTGATTGAACGCTTCCGCGATCACATCATGGTATATCGGCCTTCCAAGCCAGATATTATTGATCCTTCTGGTCCCCTTGGCATGCACCCAGTTCGCATACCATGCAGAGTTCTCAATATATAGCCGGGTATCACCCGGAACAGTCTCCAGACGCGGCGCCCACCGGACAAGGCTGTACCCGGTCAGGATCGGCCATTCGGTTTCAATCTTCTCTACAAGATTGAACGCATATTCAGTCAGCAGATTCTGTTCTCGAATGGTGTATGGGCGCACCCTTCCGTGTATTCGGTTGACCATCTGATCAATCGACCGGAGACGGATCTCAACCGATACCTCACCCACTACACCACCATTGAGAGATTGAACACCACATCGAGCGAGAAGCTCTGGATGTAATACGCGCCGCCAGACGCATACTGAGACGTAGAGGCCCCGACACTGATGGAGCCCTGCTGAGTCAGAGATGTTCCACTGACATCGAGGTACTTAATGGCGGTGTGTAGATCTTGGAGCGCCTGACTGATGGCGGTCTGCCCACTGTTTGGATTCAGCCGGTGTCCAAGCTCAATCTGAAACCGGGTAGAAACCCTCAGGCCAGCGACGGTAGGCTTAAACCTGTCTGGACTCGAAGCCGGAGCCATGCTCTGCATCTTGACAGAGAAAGAGCGATTCATCTGCGGCGCTGAAGCGTTGGATACACCGAGAGGGCTCACCGCCTTGGTCAGCCCCGCTGCTTCAAGCCTGGCAATGATGGCGGTCAGGGCTGAGTCGGGAGTCATTAGTAGTTCCGTCGAGTACGATTCCGCCTATAGCTTAACGGGGTCAGATAAGTGACGGCAGGAATGGACTGCTGGCGGTCGCTCAGCTGGTTGTCTTCATCGGAATCGATTCTACTGCGGAGCTTTGAATACGCCCGTTCATATTGCTGCTCATAATAATCCGAGAGCTGCATGTATCGGTCGCCTGCATTGAGCAGCGTGGCATAATCCCGAAATATCAACGCCAGAGAACGGGCAAACATGACGTTGCGAAAAGCACTCGGTGTACGAAGCCGCCAGAAATAGCTCTGCTCTGAATACATGCGGTTGGTGATGTCACTCCAGGCATCATCAATGTACTGTTGGCAGCTGGTAACCCCAGATGCGAGCAGATTGGCCACATCTGAATGGCGGTTCACTAAATCGGTCTGACCGATAGGTGGATAGAGCCTGGCAACGCAGAGACACGCATCATTGTTGAACCGATACGTCTTGCCACCAATGACAGCATCGAATCTAACGAGCCAGGATGGCCCCAGAGTCTTTCCGTTGGTGTCGGCGGCAGCAACGGTCCCAGAGATGGTCCCAGAGGCTACAGTGGCCGTCTGGGCGTCTACAATGGCGTTTCCACCCGCATCGTACAAGTAGAACTTGCCGGACGTGATGGAGGTCGCAGAACCATCCTTCTCAATATCGAGAGAGATGGTCTGAGACTTGTTGTGCTCAATAAGGGTAGGCCCCCGAAACCGGGCACTGTAAAGAGTATCCGACATGAGGGCCTCCTATTGATTAGGTTGGCGAACCAGAAAACATGAAGAACAAGGACCAGCCAGAAGAGGCTCCAGCGGCCACATCGTCAGATGCGTACACAATGGCCAGGTCGTTCTGATCTGCTCTACCCACCTCGGCGGAGCCGTTGGGCTGGCAGATGATTAGAATCTCTTCACCCGTGTTGGCGATGGCGTAAAAACGTCCCTTGGTGAGCCCGCCGGGCAGGATCACGGACTTGTTGCCGCCACCCGGATCGAGTGCCTGTGCGATCGAGTCCTTCAGGGTGAGCGTCTTATCACCTGTCAGAGACTCTGCATTCCAAGCGCCGGGCAGCGCGAGGGGTCTTGGGATCTTAAAGGGGTTTGAACCGTTAAATGCCATTTCATCCTCCTACGGATATTCCCGGCACGGGATTAAAGTCTACTTCTTATCGTCCCGCCTGTCTGCTCGAACAGCACACTCGACGGCTTTCTTCTTAGCCTTGCTCGCGTTGGACCCATTTTGGACCATGTGTCGAACCATTCGGTCGATCTGTTCGCGGCGCCCGCCTTTCTCTCCAGACATCAGTCCTCCTTGAGCGGATCTGCCGCTCTTCTGCGAGATGCCTTTGGCTTGGACTTGGCTGCCTTGAGCTTCACCGCAGTCATATCAGCCCAGCACTTCTTCATATCCTCAAGCTTCTGCATCTCTGCGTCATACTTCTCTTGAAGGTGGGGATTACGACTAAGCTTCGAGCCGATCCTGTCGGTGCGAGTGACCTGTTTGGCGAGAATCATCTCGTATACTTCTGGAATCAAAGCATGAACGATTCCCGCATCCTTTAAGTGCTTGCGAAACTCAAGCCACTCATCGCCCTTAGAACTCCAGATGATCTGACCATCAGGAAGCACTGTGGCCTCAGAACAGAAGTCGCAGTACCACTTCGCCCCGTTCTCGCAGTCGTAATACTGGACGTAGCCCTCGTATTCACCAAGG